>JACCDW010144755.1_pt1 | contig 27402 bp, 32 predicted proteins | sample 7449781 | NCBI WGS metagenome assembly JACCDW01 (sample SAMN15323449, study PRJNA562643) | freshwater metagenome | isolation source: river surface water | place: USA:Blue River Watershed | collected 2017-08-18
ACGCGCTTGCGGTTGCCTTCAACCACGTTCACGTTCACGATCACGGTGTCGCCAGGGGCGAACTCGGGGATGGTTTTGCCAAGGCGAGCAATTTCTTCTTGCTCGAGGGTCTGGATCAGGTTCATGTCGAACTCCAAATTCTCCCGTTCATGCCCGCTGCACTAAAGGCGCTCCTGGCGCTCCTGTTTCAGGAGACTGTCGGCTGCAACCATGTGCAGCAAGCCGGACCGCGGCGGGTAGAGGACCGAAAAGCCTTGGATTATAGCTTTTTCAGGAAAGCCTCATCCGCCGGACTCAGCCGCCCTTGCACACGGGCCTGCGCGATCAGTTCGGGACGGTGGCGGAGCGTGAGCATCAGGCTCTGCTCACGGCGCCAGCGCTCGATGCGGGCATGGTGGCCCGACATCAGCGCCTCAGGCGCAGATTCGCCCTGCCAAACCTCTGGGCGGGTGTAGTGCGGGCTGTCCAGCAACCCGTCGAGTGCCGGATTGAAACTGTCGAACTGGTGGCTGCCTTCGTCGTTCAATACGCCGGGCTGCAAGCGAGTCACCGCATCCAGCAAGGCCAGTGCAGCGATCTCACCACCCGAAAGCACAAAGTCGCCCAGACTGATCTGGTGCGTCACGTAACGGTCAATGAAACGCTGATCGACGCCTTCGTAACGGCCACACAACAAGATCGCACCCTGGCTTTCGCCCCAACCCTGGACAGCGGCATGGTTGAGCACCTGGCCAATGGGCGAAAACAGCACAAAAGGTGCAGGCTCAGCCTCGAGCCGCTCGGCACGGATGGCCTGCAGGCATTTTTCGAGCGGCTCGGCCAGCATGACCATGCCCGGCCCCCCACCAAATGGGCGATCGTCCACCCGGCGGTAATTGCCCTCGGCAAAGTCACGCGGATTCCACAGGCGCACATCGACCTGGCGCGTCTCGTAGGCACGACGCGTCACACCCGCCTTCAAAAACGGTTCGAACAGCTCAGGAAACAGGGTAATGATGTCAAAGCGCATGGTGCGCGCCGCCCATCAATAGTCGGCTTGCCAGTCCACGGTGATGCACCGGGCCTGGGTGTCCACCTTGTCCACATAAACGGACACAAAGGGGATCATGCGCTCGACGGCCTTGCCGCCTTCTTCGGCCTGCAGCACCAACACGGTTTGCGGGCCAGTGGAGAGCAAGTCACGCACCTCACCCAACGTGACACCTTCGCGGTTGACCACTTGCAGACCGATCAGGTCCACCCAGTAGAACTCGCCATCTTCGGGCGTCGGAAAGCTCGAACGCGGCACAAAGATCCGCGCACCCTTGAGGCTTTCGGCCGCATTGCGATCAGGAATGTCGGCGCTGTTGGCCACCACACTGTCAGAGTGGTCCTTGGCCTCTTTCACGCGTAAAAGCAGAGGCTCCGTCCAGTCCTGCAAGGCAGCAGCATCGGTGGGACGGCGGGGTTTGGCGCTGCGCTCGGGAGGCAGCAAAAACCAGCGCTTGGAAGAAAAAAGCGCCTCGGGCGAGGCGCTGTGGGGCAGGACCTTGAACCAGCCCTTGATGCCCCAGGCATCGAGGATGCGCCCGACTTCAATCGCATCAGCCGGCAATTCGACCGTTTCGAGCGGAGGACGCATCCAGCGATCCTGGTCGATCAGGCAGCGGCCTTGCCGGCTTGCTTGATCAGGCGTTCCACAGTGGGGGAAGCCTGGGCGCCGACACTCTTCCAGTAGGTCAGGCGGTCTTGTGCAATGCGCAGGCCCTGCTCGCCTTCAACGGCGGTGGGGTTGTAGAAACCGATGCGCTCGATGAAGCGGCCATCGCGACGCACGCGCTTATCGGCAACGACGATGTTGAAAAAGGGACGGCCTTTGGAGCCGCCGCGGTTCAGACGAATAACGACCATGATTTATCCTTGGGTGGTTGGGGCCTGCAGACAAAAAAGCAGGCCACCGAAAATCCTTCAGCGCTTGAGACACGCAACTGGCCACCCGGCCAGTGACACACTGAAAAGCCTTTGATTATAGCGGGAGTGTAGAACATGCACACCATTCGCCCCAGCCGCGAAGAAGATGTGAGCGCCATCACGGCCATTTATCGCCACCATGTACTGCACGGAACAGGCACATTCGAGATCGATCCACCTTCCGAAGCCGAGATGGCGGTCCGGCGTTCGGATGTTCTGGCCAAAAATCTGCCTTATCTGGTGACTGAAGAGAACGGGCAGGTATTGGGCTTTGCCTATTGCAACTGGTTCAAACCCCGACCTGCTTACCGTTTCTCCGCTGAGGATTCGATTTACGTGGCAAAAGAAGCTCACGGCAAGGCCATTGGCCGAGCCTTGTTGACAGAACTCTGTCTACAGGCAGAGTCAGTGGGTGTCCGTAAAATGCTGGCAGTCATCGGAGACTCGGCCAATGCTGGCTCCATTGGGGTGCACCGCGCTGTCGGTTTTACGCAAGTAGGCGTCATCAAGTCCTGTGGCTGGAAATTTGACCGCTGGCTGGACATCGTTCTCATGGAAAAACCGTTGGGTGCGGGCGACAAGACCCCTGCCGCATAATCGCCCCCCATGAAAAACAAGACTTTGGCCACTTGGCTGACCTTTTTCGGGGGGCCGCTGGGCCTGCATCGCTTTTATTTACGCGGTATGGGCGACCTGTGGGGTTGGCTTCTGCCACTGCCCACGGCACTGGGCTTGTACGGCATCGAGCGCGTGATGCAGTTCGGGCAGGACGACCAGATGAGCTGGTGGTTGATCCCACTGTTGGGCTTCAACATCGCTGCCAATGGGCTCAATGCCATCGTCTATGGCCTGATGAGCCGCGAAAAGTGGAACAGTCTCTATAACCCTGGCGCCACGCCAGACGCCCTGCCCGGGCGCACCACCTGGTTCACCATCGGCGGTGTGGCGGTGGCCTTGCTGGTGGGCACGGCCATCCTGATGTCGAGCATCGTGTTCAGCTTTCAGCGCTATTTCGAGTACCAGATCCAAGAAGCGATGAAGATCAGCCAATGAGTGGACGCACCATGAAAAACGCCCGGCTAGCCGGGCGTTTTTCATGGGCACTGGCAGTGCACCTCAGAACAACTGCATGCTGCCCCAGTAGGCCACGGCAGCCACAAAGGCGCTGGCCGGGATGGTGAAGATCCAGGCCCAGATGATGTTGCCGGCCACGCCCCAACGCACGGCGCTGGCCCGCTGCGTGGAGCCCACACCCACGATGGCACCCGTGATGGTGTGGGTGGTGGACACCGGAATGCCCAGCGCGGTGGCAATGAACAGCGTCATGGCACCACCGGTTTCTGCACAAAAGCCGCCCACCGGCTTGAGCTTGGTGATTTTCTGCCCCATGGTTTTGACGATGCGCCAGCCACCGAACATGGTGCCCAGACCGATGGCCATATAGCAGCTCACGATGACCCAGGTAGGAGGCGACTTGTCGGCTGCTGTCGCATAGCCGGTGGCCATGAGCATCATCCAGATGATGCCAATGGTTTTTTGCGCATCGTTGCCACCGTGGCCCAGGCTGTAAGCACCTGCCGAGAGCAGCTGAAGGCGGCGGAACCATTTATCAACCTTGAGTGGGCGTGTGCGCCGAAAGAGGTTGGCCACGATGACCATCATCAGCGAACCCAGCACAAAGCCCAACAGTGGCGATACGAAAATGAAGGTCACTGTTTTGAGGATGCCCGCTGACAGCAGTGCTCCAGTACCAGCCTTAGCGATCACAGCGCCCACAATGCCGCCAATCAGCGCGTGTGAAGAGCTGCTGGGAATGCCGTAGTACCAGGTGATGACGTTCCAGGTAATGGCCCCCACCAGCGCACCAAAAACCACATGGGTGTCCACTACGCCGGGCTGCACAATGCCTTTGCCCACCGTGGCAGCCACGCTCAGATGAAAAACAAAGATAGCCACAAAGTTGAAAAAGGCCGCAAACACCACCGCCTGGGTGGGTTTGAGCACGCCGGTGGAGACCACCGTGGCGATCGAGTTAGCTGCATCATGAAACCCGTTCATGAAATCAAAAGCCAGCGCCAGCGCCACCAGCAGCATCACCACCCACAAGGCGGTCTGTACGGTTTCCATGTGTCAGGACTCCGTGAACTGATCAGGAGTTCTCGAGGACGATGCCCTCGATCTGGTTGGCCACATCCTCGCACTTGTCGGTGATGGTTTCCAGCAGCTGGTAGATGGCCTTGAGTTTGATGATCTCACGCACATCGGGCTCGTCACGGAAGAGTTTGCTCATGGCGCTGCGCATCACACGGTCGGCATCGGACTCCAAACGGTCGATTTCTTCACAGGTCTTGAGCGCTGCCTCAGCCACAGCCGGATCGCCAATGCGGGCCAGCAGCTTGACCACGTCTTGGACACGCTCACAGCAACGAACCGACAGGTCGGTCAGGCGGCTGATTTCTTCGGTCATGTGCTTGACGTCGTACAGCGCCATGGTCTCGGCGGTGTCCTGGATCAAGTCAGCCACGTCGTCCATCAGATTGATCAGCGCGTGGATCTGCTCGCGGTCGATTGGGGTGATGAAAGTAGTGTGGATCAGTCGGTTGACTTCCTGCGTCACGCGGTCGGCGGCGTGCTCGGCGTTGTCCACATCGCGGTTGTATTTCTCGCGCAGGTGTTGGTCACCGTAATGACTCACCAGGTTGGCAAAGGCACGGGCAGCCTCAACGATGCGCTCGGCATGCTGGTTGAACAGTTCAAAAAAATTGCCCTCTTTGGGCAGCAGCTTGCCGAACAGCATAGGAAAACTCCAGAGTTTCATGACATCCGAATGACCGAAGGATGTCCGTTTGATGACCCGCAGAGTTTAACCGTTCAGGTACTTCTGAAAATGAAATACACCGCACCCACCATGCACAGCGCCGCCCAGACGTAGTCCAGCTTGAAAGGTTCTTTGAGGTAAAGCATTGCAAAAGGCAAGAAAACCATGAGGGTGATGACCTCTTGCATGATTTTGAGCTGCCCGACACTGAATTCGGTGTGGCCGATGCGGTTGGCGGGGACCTGCAGCATGTATTCGAAAAAGGCAATGCCCCAGCTGGCGATGGCCGCCGTGTACCAGGGGACGCCCGAGAGGCTGCGCAGGTGGCCATACCAGGCAAATGTCATGAAAACATTGCTGGCCAGCAGCAAGAGCACGGTTTGCAGACCCACTGGCCAATTCTGGAAAGTCGCCATCAGGTTCATGGCAAGGCATCCTTCAAAGTTGCAATGGGCTGGCCTTGCACGGCCAGCAAGTCGCACGGGGGCACCAACCCGGGCGCCACATCGGCCAGCGGGTAAAGCACAAACGCCCGACCCAGCATGCGCGGGTGCGGCACCGTCAGACGCGGGCTATCGATGCAGGCGTCGCCGTAGCGCAAGATGTCCAGATCCAGAGTGCGCGGCGCGTTCAGATAAGGCCGCTGACGTCCGGCAGCGACTTCAATGGCCTGCAAGGCATCCAGCAAATCGGGAGCTGACAAACCGGTATCGATGCGCGCCACGGCGTTGATGAAGTCCGGACCGTTGGCCTCGTGGGGTGCGGTGCGGTACAGGCGCGAGCGGGCAGTCAGCTGCGTGGCAGGCAAGGCCGCCAGCGCAGCAAAAGCCTGCAGCACAGCGCCTTGGGCATCGCCCAAATTGGCGCCCAGGGCAACAAAGGCCGTGACCGGCTCACGGCGCATGGCTCATTCGGCAGCAGGCGCGGCCGGGGCAGAGCCGCCTGCCCCCCCCCCTGCGGGCTTGCGGCGGCGACGGCGGCGCTTTTTGGGGACATCGGCGCTGTCAGCCAGTCCGTCATCAGCGGTCTCGAAAGACGTGCCGTCTTCGCCGCCCGATGCGGCCTTGGGCGCACGCTCCGATTTGGGCGTATCGCTCTTGGGCACGCGGCGCACGCGCGGCTTGGCTTGCTGCTCGGTGCGCACCTGCTGCACCAGATCTTCGCGGGTAGCGTCGTCGGCCAAGCTGAACTCCTGCCACCAGTCGGCCAGACGGTCATCCACCTCCTGAACGTCGGCACGCAGGCGCAAAAAGTCGAAACCGGCGCGAAAGCGCGGCTGCTCGGCCAGGCCAAACGGTGTGCTGCCCACCCGTTTCTCAAAGCGCGGCTGCATCATCCAGATCTCGCGCATGTCGGCACCCAGTTTGCCACGGCCCGACACATCACCGATCCGGCTGTCAAACACCTCGTCAATGGCTTCCTGCAATGCCGGGAAGGGATGGGCCTTGCGGGCAATGCGCTGGGCCCAGCCCTCGCGCACGTCCGACCAGAGCACGCAGGCCAGCAAGAAGCTCGGTGCCACCGGCTTGCCCTCGCCCACGCGGCGGTCGGTGTCGGCCAGCGCGGCCTTCACGAACGCGCTGTCGGCCCGCTCGACCACGATGTCGAGCAGCGGGTAAATGCCCCTGGCCAGGCCCAGGGCCTTGAGCTGCGCAATGGAGGCCAATGCGTGGCCGGTCTGCAGCAGCTTGAGCATTTCGTCGAACAAGCGGCTTTGCGGCACATCGGCCAGCAGCGCCTTGGCTTCGGCCAGGGGTTTGGCCGTCTTGGCTTCGAGTTTGAAACCCAGGGCGCTGAGCTTGGCCGAGAAACGCACGGCACGGATGATGCGGACCGGGTCTTCGCGGTAGCGCGTGGCCGGATCGCCGATCATGCGCAGGGTGTGCTTTTTCGCATCCTGAATGCCACCGTGGTAGTCGACCACGATCTGCGTCTCGGGGTCGTAGTACATGGCGTTGACGGTGAAGTCACGGCGGGTGGCGTCTTCGTCCTGCGGGCCCCAGACGTTGTCGCGCAGCACGCGGCCGCTGGCGTCCACCGCGTGTTTGACGCCTTCGAGCTGGCGCTTGCTGGTGCGCTCGTTGCCCTTGACCTGCTCGGCGGCAGCGTTGTCCAGATAGGCGCGGAAGGTGGAGACCTCGATCACCTCATGCTCACGGCCACGGCCGTAGACGACGTGGACGATGCGAAAGCGGCGGCCAATGATGAAAGCGCGGCGAAACAGGCCTTTGACCTGCTCGGGCGTGGCGTTGGTGGCCACGTCAAAGTCTTTGGGGCGCAAGCCCAGCAGCAGGTCGCGCACGGCGCCGCCCACGATGTAGGCCTCAAAGCCGGCGTCCTGCAGGGTGCGCACCACATTGACGGCGCGTTCGTCCACCAGTTTGGGGTTGATGCCGTGCACGCTGGCAGGCACCTCTGTGCGCTTGCCGAAATAAGTCTTTTCGCTGGCGGGCTTGCCCAGCAGCTTGGTGATGAGTTTTTTGATCATTCTTCTTGGAACAGGTCGAGGATGCGCCATCCCCGTTGGGTGGCCAATTGTCGCAGGCGCGCGTCCGGGTTGGTTGCCACGGGGTGCTGGGCCTTTTCCAGCAGAGGCAGGTCGTTCATCGAATCCGAGTAAAAACTCATTTCAACGTCGCCCCAGCCCAGACCCTTGGCGGCCAGCCACTGCTCGACACGGGCCACCTTACCTTCACGAAATGACGGCGTGCCCTGGATAGCGCCGGTGATCCAGCCGTGGGCATTGCGTTCCAGCTCAACCGCGATCAGCTCGCTCACGCCAAAGGCCTGGGCAATCGGACGGGTCACGAACTCGTTGGTGGCGGTAACGATCATCACCACATCGCCCGCGCGCTGGTGGCTGCGCACCAAGTCGAGTGCCTGCGGCAAGATGCGCGGGCGGATGACTTCGTCCATGTAGCGGTTGTGGGCCTTGGCCGCTTCGACCGGACCTCGCACGCAGGCCGCTTCGGTGGCAAAACGCACGTACTCGTGGATGTCCAGCGTGCCCGCCTGGTAGTGGGCATAAAAGGCATCGTTGCGTTCACGGAAGGTCTTGGCGTCCTGCCAGCCCAGGTCGATGGTGAATTCCCCCCAGCTGTGGTCCGAGTCGATCGGCAGCAAGGTGTGGTCAAGGTCAAAAAGAGCCAGTTTCATTCGTTTTCCAGCATGGCGCGCACCAGCGGGATGGTCAGGGCGCGCTGCGTTTGCATGGCGTAGTGGTCCAGGTGGTCGAGCAACTGCATCAGGCTGCCCAGGTCACGCGAAAAGCGCTTGAGCATGTAGGCCACCACTTCGTCGCTCAGAAACAGTCCACGCGCATCGGCCGCCTGGCGCAGCACAGCGCGGCGCGCCGCTTCATCCAGCACCTGCAGGCCATACACATGGCCCCAGCCCAGGCGGGTGCGCAGGTCGTCGCGCAGTTGCAAGTCGGCAGGCGGCAAGCTGCCGGCAGCCAGCACCCAGCGCGGGGTTCCCGTGCGCGGGGTGAGCGCATTCACAAACCAGTTGAACGCCGTGTGCTGCTGCTCGCTGTTGTACAGATGCACATCGTCCATCAGCACCGCCGCCCAGTCGTCGTTGAAATCGGGCGGGTGGAAGGTGTGGCTGTCCAGCCAGCCCACGGCCAGGCCCTGCTCGGTCAGCGCCTGGTACACGGCCTGCAGCAGGTGGGTCTTGCCCGAGCCGGTCTCGCCCCACAGGTAGGTGGGCACTGGCGCGCGCGTGCCGCCCGTGGTCCACAGGTGCAAATGGTTGAGTGCAGCTTCGTTGGGGCCAGCAAAAAAAGTCTGCAGGCTTGGCTGTGTGGACAAGCCAATGTCCAGCGCCATCTGTTTCATGCGTCCGACCCAGCGTCCTGCCCGGCTGGGCCTTGGCGGTACAGCGTGCTGGCCAGATAGGCTTGACGCATGCGGCGCAGCCCCACCAGCAACACCGCACTGGCAGGCAGCGCGATCAGCACGCCAACAAAACCCAGCAACTGGCCAAAGGCCATCAGCGCCAGGATGACGGCCAGCGGATGCAGGCCAATGCGCTCGCCCACCAGGCGCGGCGTGAGCACAAAGCTCTCCAGCATCTGGCCCAGGCCGTAGACCACAGCCACCATCAAGAGCGCTTGCGAGGGCGCGGCCCACTGCAACAAACCAGCCAACAAGGCCAACAGCAGGCCCAGGCCAAAACCCAGGTACGGCACAAAGACCGCCAAGCCAGTGAACACGCCAATGGGCAGGGCCAAGTCCAGCCTGAACAGGGCCAGGCCCGAGGCATAAAACACCGCCAGCGCCAACATGACGAGCAGCTGCCCACGCAGGTATTCGCCCAGCACGGTGTCGCACTCGTGGGCAAAGCCGTCCACCGCTGTGCGCCAGCGCGGGGGCACCAGGTCAAACACCAGGGCCACCAGCTTGCCCCAGTCGTGCAGCATGAAGAACAGCGCCACCGGCACCAGCACCGCAAAACCCAGCACAGCCAGCACCACGCTGCCGCCCACCTTGAGCGAGGCCAGCACCGGCTGCAGCAAGTCTTCGCGGTTGTCATTGAGCCAAGCCATGAGCTGGCCTTTGAGGTCAGGCAAGTCCAGCGACCAGGAAACGCCCAGCGACGCCAGCAAGGGCTGGAGGGCCGCGTCCAGCCGGTCCAGCAAAAGCGGCAGCTGCTGGCGCAGCAAAGGCCATTCGCGCACCAGCACCGGCACCAGCAGCAAAAACAGGCCCAGCAGTGCCACCAGGGCCAACGCCTCCACCAGCACCACCGCCAGCAGGCGCGGCACGCCCCAACCCTGCAGACGCAGCACCAGCGGTTGCAGCACATAGGCCAGCACGGCGGCCACCACAAAAGGCGCCAGCACAGGTGCCAGCAACCACAGCGCCAAGGCAGCCACCACCAGCACGCCCAGCCAGGCCAGGATGCGGTTGAGGGGAAGCGAAGCGGGGTTGTTCACAGGCAAGGCAGGGGTGTATGGGGAAGGTGTATGCAATGGGTTCAGGGTGAACCCTTAAAATTGCGCCTGATTTTAGTCTGCCTACCGTTTATCAGGCCCGTTTTACCCGAATTGAATGCCCTGCCCGGGCCGCCCCCATGAGCCAAACACCTCTCTCCTACAAAGACGCCGGCGTGGACATCGTTGCCGGTGACGAACTGGTTGAACGCATCAAGCCTCTGGCCAAAAAGACCATGCGCGAGGGCGTGCTGGCCGGTATTGGCGGTTTTGGCGCCCTGTTTGAAGTGCCCAAGCGCTACAAAGAGCCGGTCCTGGTGAGCGGCACCGACGGCGTGGGCACCAAACTCAAGCTGGCGTTTGAATGGAACATGCACGGCACCGTCGGCATTGACCTGGTGGCCATGAGCGTGAACGACGTGCTGGTGCAAGGCGCCGAACCCCTGTTCTTTCTGGACTACTTTGCCTGCGGCAAGCTGGATGTGGACACGGCTGCAGCCGTGGTAGGCGGCATTGCCAAGGGCTGCGAGCTGTCGGGCTGTGCCCTGATCGGCGGCGAAACCGCCGAAATGCCGGGCATGTACCCCGCCGGCGAATACGACCTGGCCGGCTTTGCCGTCGGCGCGGTCGAAAAATCCAAAATCCTGACCGGCACGAGCGTGCAGGCTGGCGACGTGGTGCTGGGCCTGGCCTCGGCCGGCGTGCACTCCAACGGCTTCAGCCTGGTGCGCAAGTGCATCGAACGCGCAGGCGCCAACACCCCGGCCACGCTGGACGGCAAGCCCTTCAAGCAAGCCATCATGGAGCCCACCCGCCTGTACGTGAAGAACGTGCTGGCTGCGCTGGCCCAGCACCCCATCAAGGCCCTGGCCCACATCACCGGCGGCGGCCTGCTGGAGAACATTCCCCGCGTGCTGCCCGACGGTCTGGCCGCCCACCTGCAAAAAGGCAGCTGGCCGCAAACCGAACTCTTTGCCTGGCTGCAAAAAACCGCTGGCATCGACGACATCGAGATGAACCGCACTTTCAACAACGGCATCGGCATGGTGGTGGTGATTGCTGCTGACCAGGCTGAAACTTGCGCCGCCACGCTGCGTGCGGCGGGCGAGACGGTTTACGCGATTGGCCAGATCGCACCGCAGGGCAGCGGCGCGCAGGTGGTGGTGGCTTAAAGCCCGGCGGCGCCCGCGATTTCCCTCACCCGCGCCTGCAGCGCCCCATGGTCTGCCGCCAGGGGCTCAGCCTCCAGGTAGGCCTGCAGGTCTGACAAGGCTTGCCCCGCATGGCCCAGCTCGGCATGCACCAGCCCGCGGTCGCGGCGCTCGTGCATATCTTGCGGCAGCAACAGCACCAGCCGCTCCAGTACGGCCAGCAGGCGCGGCCAGTCTTCCTGGCTGCGGAAAATCTCTTTGAGATTGCGCAGCATGCGCGCCAACACGTCGCGTGGCGGGCTGGCCTGCAGGTACAGGCCCAGCGGGGTTTCGCCTTCGTCCAGGTCGGCACCTGCGTGGCGGTCCACCTCGTCTCGGTAGGGGGCCAGCCTTTCGGCCAGCGTGTCCAGCCCCAGCGACTGGCCGTTGACCGGGTCCATCACCACCAGCCCGGCGTCCAGCGCGATCTTGACCAGAAAGTGCCCCGGAAAGGAAATGCCTTGCGCCTCCAGTTCCAGGCCCTGTGCCAGTTCGAGCCAGATCACCGCCAGCGAAATCGGAATGCCCCGGCGTGTGCGCAGCACCTCGTGCAGGTAGCTGTTTTCGGGGGCGTAGTAGTCGTTGGCGTTCAGGCCAAAGCCCAGGTCCTTGTAGAACACCTGGGTGAGCACCGCCAGGCGCGTCAGGTCATCGGCACCCGGCGCCAAACGCGCACGCACCCTGCCCAGCAGGCGGTCCACATCGTCCAGCACCTGCGCCACGTCCAGCGTGGGCTCTTCGTCCTGGGCAATGCTGGCGGCGGCCTCCAGCAGGGGCAGGCCTTCGTCGTTTTGCACCAGGCTGGCAAAGTAGGCCAGCGGCGTGGGGGCAGAAAATGTCAGGTCCTGGCCCATGGTCAGCGCCTCAGAAAAGCCCGCAGCCGCAGACCCAGCGCCCACAGCACACCAAAGTACAGCACAGCGCTGGCCGCCAGCACCGCCAGCAACTGGCCAATGCGCTGCCAGGGCTGGCCACGCAGCTCCACCCAGTGCAGGCTGTGCGTGGCCCACCACAGCAGCACTGCCAGCAAAGCGGTGGCCAGCACCACTTGCAGCGCAAAGCGACCCCAGCCCGACTGCGGTTTGTAGCTGCCACGGCGCAGCAGGCCCACCAGCAGCCACAGCGCATTGACCATGGCCCCCAGGCCAATCGACAAGGCCAGGCCTGCATGCTGCAGCCAGGGCACAAAAATCAGGTTGAACAGCTGCGTGACCACCAGAACCACCACCGCGATCTTGACCGGCGTGCGGACGTCCTGGCTGGCGTAGTAACCCGGCGCCAGCACCTTGATGGCCACCAGGCCCAGCAGACCCACGCCGTAGCCCGTCAGCGACAAAGTGGTCTGCTGCACATCGCGCGCGGTGAAGGCGCCATAGTGGTAAAGCACCGACACCAGCGGCTCGGCAAACACCAAGAGCGCCGCCGCACAGGGCAAGGCCAGCAGCAGCACCAGGCGCAGGCCCCAGTCGAGCATGGCGGCGTAACGCTCGGTGTCGCCCGTGGCTTTGGCCGCTGCCAGTTGCGGCATGAGCACCGAGCCCAGCGCCACGCCCAGCAGGGCGGTCGGGAACTCCATCAGGCGGTCGGCGTAGCTGAGCCAGCTGACACTGCCAGCGGCCAGGTGCGAAGCGATCTGGGTGTTGATGAGCAAGGAAATTTGCGCCACGCCCACGCCCAGCAGGGCCGGGGCCATCAGACGCAGGATGCGGCGCGTAGCTTCATTGGCCCAGGCCTGGCGGATGGCGCCCCACGACGCCCCCAGGCGCGGCAACAGGCCCAGGCGGCGCAAGGCCGGGATCTGCACACCCAGCTGCAGCGCCCCCCCCAGCATGACGCCTGCGGGCAGAGCGTAAATGGCCGGCACGCCTTGCGTGGCCAGCCAGGGCGCGCCCAACCAGGCAGCACCAATCATGCAAACGTTGAGCAGTACCGGCGTGGCGGCCGGCACGGCAAAGCGCTTCCAAGTATTCAGGATGCCCGCCGACAACGCCACCATCGACATGAAGCCGATGTAGGGGAACATCCAGCGCGTCATGGTCACGGCGGCGTCAAAACCCGGTCCCTGGCGCAAGCCGCTGGCCAGCAGCCAGACCAGAGCAGGCGCGACCAGCACCCCCAGCAGTGAAAACGCCAGCAGCACCCAGGCCAACACGGTGGCCACGCTGTCGATGGCGGATCGGGTGGCTTCGTCGCCGTGCTCGGCCCGCGTGGCAGCCAGCACGGGCACGAAAGCCTGGCTGAAAGCGCCCTCGGCAAACAGGCGACGGAACAGGTTGGGGATGCGGAATGCGACGTTGAAGGCGTCGGTCAGGGCGCTGGCGCCAAACAGAGCGGCAATCAACAGCTCACGCGCCAACCCGGTGACGCGCGAAGCCAAGGTAAAAAGAGAGACAACAGAGGCGGATCGAAGCAAGCTCACAGCCACAGTGTAGCGGCCCAGGCCACCTCTGCGCCTCGGCCCATCGACGGCCCACCGGGGTTCTGCTAGAATGCCGAGTTCGCTGACATCATCATCAGACAATCAAGGAATACTCAAAATGGCATCTGGAAAGCCGAAGAAAAAGAACCCCCGCCTGGCCTCTGGTCGCAAACGTGCCCGCCAGGACGTGAAACTCAACGCCGCGAACTCCTCGCTGCGTTCCAAATACCGCACCGCTGTCAAGAACGTCGAGAAGGCCGTTGCCGCTGGTGACAAAACCAAAGCCGCCGAACTGTTTGGCAAGATGCAAGCCGTTGTGGACACGATCGCCGACAAGGGCATCTTCCACAAGAACAAGGCCGCTCGCGACAAGAGCCGCCTGAGCGCCAAGGTCAAAGCACTGGCCCTGGCCGCAGCCTGATCCGCTCCATCAGATCAACAGCCCGGTCGGGTCTCCCGGCCGCCGTTTGAAACGGGTGCGCTGTCAGCGAAACAAAAACCGCCCTCGGGCGGTTTTTTTACATGGGCGATCGCCAAATCAGGCCTGCTTTTGCCCCGCAGCATACCAATCGCGGCTCTGGTTGACGACACGCACCACCAGCAGCATGACCGGCACCTCGATCAGCACCCCCACCACCGTGGCCAGCGCCGCGCCCGACTGAAAGCCGAACAGGCTGATGGCCGCAGCCACGGCCAGTTCGAAGAAATTGGAAGCGCCGATCAAAGCCGAAGGACAGGCCACCGCATGCTTCTCGCCCAGGCGGCGGTTGAGCCAATAGGCCAGCGCCGAGTTGAAGAGCACCTGAATCAAAATGGGTACTGCCAACAGAGCAATCACCAGGGGTTGGCGCAAGATGGCTTCACCCTGGAACGCGAACAGCAACACCAGCGTAGCCAGCAATGCACCCATGGACCAAGGCCCGATGCGCTGCATGGCCGCAACCAAAGCGCCCTGCCCCTTGGCCAGCAATGCCTTGCGCCACGCCTGCGCCAGCAACACCGGGATGACAATGTACAAGCCCACCGACGTCACCAGCGTGCCCCAGGGCACGGTGATGGCCGAAATGCCCAGCAAGAACCCCACCAGTGGTGCGAAAGCGAAGACCATGATGGTGTCGTTCAGCGCCACCTGCGACAGGGTGAACAGCGGGTCGCCGTGGGTCAGGCGGCTCCACACAAACACCATGGCCGTGCAGGGCGCAGCTGCCAACAGGATCAGTCCTGCAATGTAACTGTCGATCTGGTCGGAAGGCAGCAGCGGCGCAAACCACTGGCGAATGAACAACCAGCCCAGAAGCGCCATAGAGAACGGTTTGACCAACCAGTTGACGAACAGCGTGACGCCGATGCCGCGCATGTGCTGGCGCACCTCGTGCAGGGCACCAAAATCCACCTTGACCAGCATGGGGATGACCATCACCCAGATCAGCAAGCCCACCGGCAAATTGACCTGTGCGACTTCCATCGCACCCACCGCCTGGAACAGATCAGGGAAAAATTGCCCCAGAGCAATGCCCAGCACGATGCACAGAAAAACCCATAGGGTCAGGTAGCGTTCAAAGACAGTCATGCCTCGCCTCCAGCCAGTTCGCGCGCGGTTTTCTCGATCTCCAGCTGACCCAAACGCTCCGCGGGCAGGTTGACAAAAACCTCCAGGCGCTGGCGGATGACATTGAGCGTCAGGAAGAACGCGTGGCGTTTTTGTTCGTCAGTGCCATCGCCGGCAGACGGATCGGCGTAGCCCCAATGGGCCGAAGCTGGATGGCCCGGCCAGAAAGGACAGACCTCGCCCGCCGCGTTGTCGCACACCGTGATGATCAGGTCCATGTGCGGCGCATCGGGCTGCGCAAACACATCCCAGCTCTTGCTGTACAGCCCCTCGGTCGACACCCCGGCTTTGGCCAAAGTCTCCAACGCCAGGGGGTTGGGCTTTTGGTTGCTGCGCGGACTGCTGCCTGCCGAGAAGGCCTTGAAGCGGCCCTTGCCCAGGTGGTTGAGCAAAGCTTCGGCCAGGATGCTGCGCGCCGAGTTGTGGGTGCAGAGAAACAGAACGTTGTAGATTTTGTCGGTCATCAGAGTTTCCAGTGCTCGGCTCAGCAGCCGCAAAAGATCGCCGCCTCATCCAGGCAAGGCTGGCCCTGGCAGCAGTTGTCGGTCAGGTAAGAGAGCACGCCGTTCATGCGCGCAAATTCAGCCCGGTAAATCAGGTTGCGCCCGCTGCGTTCCTGGCTGACCAGGCCTGCATTGAGCAATTCCTTGAGGTGGAAAGACAGCGTGGCGTTCGGAATGCCCAGCTGCTCACCCAGCTGGCCGGGCGTTGCGCCCTCTTGCCCTGCCACCACGAGGTGACGGAACAGTTGCAGGCGGTTGGGCTGGGCCAGCGCCGCCAGGACTTTGACAATGTCTTTTTCTTCGATATTTCCATTATTACAGAAATATATGACGAAAATATGACGGCCGAAACCGTCTATGGGAGTGAAGGGGTGAATGCCTTATTTGGCGGCTGGCGGGTCGGGCAGCAGACACGCCTCGACCACCTGCAGATTGTTGTCCTTGGCAAAGTTCAGCACAAAGTTCCAGGCCATGGGTTCGTACTCTTCCAACTCGCGGTTGACGACCACACATTTGGTGTTGCCCATGGTGGTCGGAATGCACCAGGGTGAGTAGCTCAGGTGGCTGCCGGGCGTGCTGCCTCCGGGCCGGAACTGGCTCATGACGCCTGCCAGACGTTCGGCCCAGTCGCTGGGGCGAAACGTTTTGCCATCCTGGGTGATGCCCTGGATGAAGACTTCTTTGGCTGAGTTGGAGAGCATCGGATCGAGGCGTTGAAGACTGCGGCCAGCAGCCGGGATCACCGGATACTGGTTTTCCCGAGTATCTTATCTTATATAAGACTTGAAACCGCTTGGTAACAAAGCATCCGACGATGAAACACGGGGCCAGTGACCACTTGGTGACCGGGTCACGGCGCCGTCACGAATACCCCTAAAATTGCGATTCAACGGCCCTCCTTCGTTGGGCCGCTTTTTATTTGCAACGGAGTTTTTGCATGACCGCCTTCATTGAAGCCGCTTCGCCGCACACCATGAACACCTATGGGCGCCTGCCGATTGCGCTGGAACGTGGTCAAGGCTGCCGCGTCTGGGACGTGAACGGCAAGCAATACCTCGATGCACTGGCCGGCATTGCCGTCAACACCCTGGGCCACAACCACCCCGAGTTCGCCCCCGCGCTGCAGGACCAGATCAGCAAGATCATCCACAGCTGCAACTACTACCACATCCCCAACCAGGAAAAACTGGCCGCCAAGCTGGTCGAACTGTCGGGCATGACCAATGTCTTCTTCTGCAACTCGGGCCTGGAAGCCAACGAAGCGGCCATCAAGTTGGCACGCAAGTACGGCCACGACAAGGGCATCGCCTTGCCCAAGATCGTGGTGTACGAGAAAGCCTTCCACGGCCGCAGCATTGCGACCCTGAGCGCCACTGGCAACGCCAAGATCCAGAAGGGTTTTGAGCCGCTGGTCGAAGGCTTTATCCGCGTGCCGGTCAATGACATTGAAGCCCTGAAAGCGGCCACGGCCAACGACCCCAGCGTGGTCGCGGTGTTCTTCGAAACGATCCAGGGCGAAGGCGGCATCACACCAATGCGCGTCGAATACCTGCAGCAAGTTCGTGCCCTGTGCGACGAAAAAGACTGGCTGCTGATGATTGACGAAGTGCAGTGCGGCATGGGCCGTACCGGCAAGTGGTTTGCCCACCAGTGGGCGGGCATCGTGCCCGACGTGATGCCCCTGGCCAAAGGCCTGGGCTCTGGCGTGCCGATTGGCGCGGTGGTGGCCGGTCCCAAGGCTGCCAACATCTTTCAGCCAGGCAACCACGGCGGCACCTTTGGTGGCGGTCCGCTGGCCATGCGGGCGGGTGTCGAGACCATCCGCATCATGGAAAAAGACGGGCTGCTGGAGAACGCCGCCCGCATTGGCAAACGCCTGACCGATGGTCTGAGCGCCGCCTTGAGTGGCGTGAAGGGCTTCAAGGAAATCCGTGGTCAGGGCCTGATGATCGGCGTCGAACTGGACCGCCCCTGCGGCGCGCTGATGAACCGTGCGCTGGAAGCCGGATTGCTGATCAGCGTGACCGCCGACTCGGTGGTGCGTTTGTTGCCGCCGCTGATCATGACCGAGGCCGAAGCCGACGAAGTGCTGGCCATCCTGGTGCCGCTGATCAAGGCGTTTCTTTCCGAATAAATTTACAGGACAGATCTTTGGCTCTGTCCCCAACCGATGAAGTTGAGCATGACGATCCGCCACTACCTCCAGTTCACCGACTGCACGGCCGACGAATACGCACACCTGTTTGCGCGTGCCGCCGAGATCAAACGCAAGTTCAAGGCCTACGAAAAGTACCACCCCTTGGCCGACCGCACGCTGGCCATGATCTTCGAGAAAGCCAGCACCCGCACCCGCGTGAGCTTTGAAGCCGGCATGTACCAGCTCGGCGGCTCGGTGGTGCACCTCACCACAGGCGACAGCCAGTTGGGCCGTGCAGAGCCCATTGAAGACAGCGCCCGTGTGATCAGCCGAATGACCGACCTGGTGATGATCCGCACCTTCGGCCAGGACAAGATCGAAAAGTTTGCCGAGTATTCACGCGTGCCCGTCATCAACGGCCTGACCAACGAGTTTCACCCTTGCCAGATCATGGCGGACATCTTCACCTACATCGAACACCGTGGCTCACGCGTTACCGAAGGGAACGCTCTTGACTGTCTCAAGGGCAAGGTAGTTGCCTGGGTGGGCGACGGCAACAACATGGCCAATACCTGGCTGCAGGCGGCCGAGCTGCTGGGCTTTACCGTGCACCTGAGCACCCCCAGCGGCTACGAAGTCAATGCCGCCATTGCCGGTCTCAAAGGCACGGGCAATTACAAGGTCTTCAGCGATCCGCTCGAAGCGTGCAAAGGCGCCGATCTGGTCACCACCGACGTGTGGACCAGCATGGGCTATGAGGCCGAAAACGAAGCGCGCAAGAAAGCCTTTGCCAACTGGTGCGTGGACGAAGCCATGATGAAAGTGGCCAAGCCCGATGCCTTGTTCATGCATTGCCTGCCTGCCCACCGGGGCGAAGAAGTCAGCGCCGAAGTCATCGACGGCCCGCAGTCCGTGGTGTGGGACGAAGCCGAGAACCGCATGCACGTGCAAAAAGCACTCATGGAGTTTCTGATGCTGGGCCGCATCAAAGACTGAACACGAGCCCGAACGTGAGCCAGTGCACCAGCTGCGGCGCTTGCTGCGCCAGCTTTCGGGTGGATTTTTCGGTGTTTGAATACGAGGAAGGCGGCGGCTCGGTGCCTGCAGGCCTGGCCGCCCCCATCACCGAGCACACCTGCCGCATGCGTGGCACCGACCACAGTCCACCCCGTTGCGCAGCGTTGTATGGCCGCGTGGGCGAGAAGGCCACCTGCGGCATTTACGAGTGGCGCCCCTCGCCCTGCCGCGAATTTGAAGAAGGCAGCGACGCCTGCCTGCGTGCCCGCCAACGCCACGGTCTGCCCGGCTTGCCCGCGTGAACCCAGATTTTTTGCCAGGTGTTGGAAATAACCGACACCACGGCTTTTTCAGCGGTGCTAACTTCGCACCCCATGAAAAAGATCTGGGACATTTCTCCCCCTGTTGACGCCCGCAGCCCGGTATTTCCAGGCGACACCCCCTACAGCCAGACCTGGGCCGCACAGATTGCCCCTGGCTGCCCGGTCAATGTGAGTGCCATCACACTGTCGCCGCATGTGGGCGCGCACGCCGACGCACCGCTGCACTACGACCCGCAAGGCGCAGCCGTGGGCGCGCTGGACCTGTCGCCCTTCATCGGGCCTTGCCGCGTCATCCATGCCCTGCAAGCCCGTACGCTGGTGCAAGCAAAGCACCTGCAACACGCGCTGCACGACCTGCCGGCCCGTGTGCTGGTGCGCACCCGTCAGCAGTTCCCTTTGCTGCAATTTGATGCCCAACTGACCGCTTTGGCCCCCAGCACCGTTGAATTGCTGGCCGATTTGGGTGTGCAGCTGGTCGGCACCGACAGCGCCAGCATCGACCCTGCCGACAGCAAAACCCTGCCCAGCCACCAGGCGATCCGCCAGCATGGCCTGCGCGTGCTGGAAAACCTGCTGCTCGACGATGTCCCTGAAGGTGATTACGAACTGATCGCCCTGCCCCTCAAACTCATGACTGCCGACGCCAGCCCGGTGCGCGCGGTCTTGCGCCAACTCTGAAAGCCGCCACCATGATGAACCCCAGCCCCAGTCTGCAAGATTGCGAAGTCCTGGACCAGCAAGACCCCTTGCGCCAGCTTCGAGACCAATTTGACTTGCCCGATGGCGTGATCTATCTGGACGGCAACTCGCTGGGCGTGCTGCCGCGTGCCACGCCCACACGCGTGGCACAGGCCGTCACACAGGAGTGGGGCCAAGACCTGATCAAAAGCTGGAACAGCGCCGGCTGGTTCACCCTGCCCCAGCGTGTGGGCGACAAGATTGCCCGGGTGATCGGCGCCGGCGCCAGTGAGGTGGTCGCTGCCGACAGCACCTCGATCAACCTCTACAAAGTGCTCTGCGCCGCGCTCCACATCGCCGCCGCTGACGCGCCACACAAAAAGACCATCGTCAGTGAGCGCAGCAACTTTCCAACCGACCTCTACATAGCGCAGGCCCTGTGCCAAGAGCGCGGCTACACATTGCAGCTGGTCGAAGCCGAAGACATCGGCACTGCACTGCAGGGCGACGCGGCGATTCTGATGCTCACACACGTCAACTACCGCACCGGCGCCATGCACGACATGGCCGCGCTCACAGCGCAGGCCCATGCGCAAGGCACCCTGACCGTGTGGGACCTGGCGCACAGTGCAGGTGCCGTGCCGGTGGACTTGCGTGGCGCCCAGGCCGACTTTGCGGTCGGCTGCGGCTACAAATACCTCAATGGTGGCCCTGGCGCACCTGCTTTTGTCTGGGTCAACCCGCGCCACACCGATCGCTTCTGGCAACCCCTGGCGGGCTGGTGGGGCCACGCGGCACCGTTTGAGTTCACGCCCGACTACAGACCGGCCTCCGGCATCACCCGCTACCAATGCGGCACCCAACCCATCCTGAGCCTCACGGCACTGGACTGCGGCCTGGACACAATGCTGGCCGCCGAAACACTGGGCGGCATGGCGGCGCTGCGCCGTAAATCCCTGGCACTCACAGGTTTGTTCATGCAGCTGGTGCGCACAAGGCTGCATGGGCACGGCTTTGGCATCGCCACGCCCGAGCCAGAAGCCTTGCGAGGCTCGCAGGTCAGCCTGACCCGTGGCGAGGGCGCGTACGCCATCGTGCAGGCCCTGATCGCACGTGGCGTGATCGGTGACTTCCGCGCCGGTGACGGTGGCCAGCACCCCGACATCCTGCGCTTTGGCTTCACGCCGCTCTACATCGGCTACGCCGACGTCTGGCGCGCGGCCGAGCACCTGCGCCAAGTGATGGACAGCGGCGAATGGCGCGATGCGCGCTTTGCCCACAAAAACGCCGTGACCTGATCACCCCGAAAGAACGCCCATGACCGGATGCCCATTCCACACCAGCACCGCCACGCCTGCCTCGCCCTCGGCAGGGGGCGAGCGCATCGTGCAAGAAGAAAAAGCCCAGCTCAACTTTGACGGCCGCATGAGCTATGGCGACTACCTGCAACTCGACGCCATCCTGAACGCGCAAAAGCCACTCTCACCAGACCACAACGAGATGCTGTTCATCGTGCAGCACCAAACCAGTGAGTTGTGGATGAAGCTGATGCTGCACGAGTTGCAGGCGGCCATTGCCTGCGTCCGCAATGACGCCCTGCCCGACGGCTTCAAGATGCTGGCCCGCGTCTCCAAGATCATGGAGCAACTGGTGCATGCCTGGGACGTGCTGGCCACCATGACACCGCCCGAATACAGCGCCATTCGCCCCTACCTAGCGCAGTCCAGCGGTTTTCAGAGCTGGCAATACCGCTGCATCGAGTTTGCGATGGGCAACAAGAACGCCGCCATGCTGCAACCCCACGCCCACCGCCCGGACCTGCTGGCCACCGTGCAGGCCGCGCACCAGGCGCCATCGCTGTACGACGAATGCCTGCGCCTGCTGGCACGCCGCGGCTTGCCCGTGCCCGCCAGCCACACCCAGCGCGACTGGCGCGAGCCCTATGCCATGAGCAAAGACGTCGAAAACGCCTGGCTGGTGGTGTACCGCGACCCCAAGTCGCACTGGGACCTGTACCAACTGGGCGAAGAACTGACCGACCTGGAAGACGCCTTCCGCCTCTGGCGCTTTCGCCACCTGACCACGGTGGAGCGCGTGATCGGCTTCAAACGCGGCACCGGTGGCACCGGCGGCATCAGTTACCTGCGCAAGATGCTGGACACCGTGCTGTTCCCCGAGATCTGGTCGCTGCGCACGGAGTTGTGATCAGCGGCCGACAACCCGGTGAATCGACCGACGCATGGAATCTGAACACAGGGCGAATGATCTTATTCTTGCAGCGCCGCACAGATCCAAGACATCAAAAGTATCAATTAATTAATTAATACAATAAACTCTTATTTTCATGCTATTGTTTCGAGCATGAAAGATCCAGAGATCACATTGATACATGCTACTCCTCTGGCCGTGCAACCAGTGTACGAGGTGTTTTCCGCCCTGTGGCCGCAAGCCAGATGCCGCAATTTGCTGGACGACAGCCTGTCTCCGGATCTGCAAGCGCAAGGATTGACTCCTGCCATGATTGACAGGATGGTGGACTTGGCTGACTATGCGCAATCGCATGGTGCACAAGCCATCCTGTTCACCTGTTCTGCCTTTGGTCCCGCAATCGACGCCGCCAAAAAGGCTTTCTCCATTCCCATCCTCAAGCCGAACGAGGCCATGTTCGATGAAGCCTTGGACTTGTGCGCCGCACTGGGCAAACCCTGTCGCATCGGATTGCTGACCACCTTTGCACCGGCTTCGGTGTCAATGCGGATCGAACTGGAAGCAGCCATTGCACAAAGAGGCCTGCATATAACCATCGAAAGCGGCTGTGCCGCAGGGGCACTCGACATGCTCAATACCGGTGACGTAACAGGCCACGACCGGTTGCTGCTGGAAACCGCCACCGCCCTGTCGATTTGCGATGTGCATGTGCTCGGCCAGTTCTCGATGGCGCGCTGTCAACCGCAGTTACAGCAAGCACTTCAGCGCCCCGTCCTGAGCAGCCCGGCCAGCGCGGTGCGCCGTTTGCAGGCGGCGCTGACCACATCCCAAGCCTGAAAACCCAACCCGAAATTGACCGGAGAAACCCATGAAATTCATCGTTCTGCCCTGCGACGGCATTGGCCCTGAAATCGTTGAAGCGTCGGTGCAGGTGCTCAAAGCCACCGATGCACGCTTTGGCCTGAACATCGCGCTGGACTACGAATCCGTAGGCTTTGACAGTCTGCGCGAGCACGGCACCACGCTGCGCGACGAGGTGCTGGCCAAGGCAAAAACCTACGACGGCATCATCCTGGGAACACAGTCGCATGCCGACTACCCTGCCCCAGAAAAAGGCGGTCGCAACGTGTCGGCGGGGTTTCGTATTGGCCTGGACCTGTACGCCAATGTGCGCCCAGCCAAGACACGGCCTTTCCTCGAATCGAACATGAAGGTCGGCAAGTCGATGGACCTGGTCATCATGCGCGAGGCCACCGAGGGCTTTTACCCCGACCGCAACATGAGCCGTGGCTGGGGCGAAGTGATGCCCAGCCCCGACATGGCGCTGTCCACCCGCAAAATCACGCGCCACTGCAGCGAGCGCATTGCCCGCCGCGCTTTCGAACTGGCCATGACGCGCCGCCAAAAAGTCACCGCCATCCACAAGGCCAACAGCTTTCACATGACCGACGGTCTCTTCCTCGAAGCCGTGCGCCAGGTTGCCAAGGAATTCCCGCAGGTTCAACTCGACGACCTGCTGGTGGACGCGTCCACCGCGCATCTGGTGCGCAATCCCGAAAGCTTTGACGTATTGGTGGCGACCAACTTCTATGGCGATATCTTGTCCGACCTGTGCAGCGAACTCTCTGGCAGCCTGGGCCTGGCCGGCTCGGTAATGGCCAGCGACGAGCTTTGCTGCGCCCAGGCCCAGCACGGATCTGCGCCGACCATTGCCGGCAAGGACATGGCCAACCCGACGTCGATGATCCTGTCGGTAGCCATGATGCTGCAGTGGGTGGGCGAAAAGCAGGGCAAGCCAGCCCTTCGCCAGGCCGGTGACGCCATGACTGCCGCAGTGGATGCGGTGCTCACCAACCCCACCACGCGCACCACCGACATTGGCGGAACCATGGGCTGCAAAGCCTTTGCCCAAGCCGTGGCAGACGCTGTAAAAACAGTCTGACCCGCTATATTTGGCTGGTTCCACCAGATTCACATGCCAACGCCCACCGCCTCGCCCAAAATCAGCGCCCTGATCCCGACCTTAGCCACGCGGATCGTGGCTATGATCCGCCGCGAAAACTACGCGGTGGGTCAGCACTTGACCGAGCTGACCCTGACTCAGGAGCTGAACGTCTCGCGCTCGCCGGTGCGCAAGGCCTTGCAGTACCTGCAAGAACAAGGCGTGGTCACTTCGCTACCCCGCAAGGGCTATCAGCTGGCCCGGTCTGCGGCAGAGTTGGCAGCAGTAGACGTAGGCACACATGAAACCTCGGACGACGAGCTGTACCTGCGCATTGCCAACGAACGCATCCAGAGCGAGCTGCCCGAAGAGGTACACGAATCCGACCTGATGGAGCGCTACGGGAGCACGCGCTTGCAGATCCAGCGCGTGCTGCACCGTATGGCCCGTGAAAGCATGATCGACCGGAAACCGGGGCGCGGCTGGATCTTTCGGCCCCTGCTGACCACCAGTGACTCTCACCGCGAGAGTTACCGCTTTCGGATGATCATCGAACCCTCGGCCATCCTGGAGCCGGGCTACCAGCCTGATCTGGCTGAACTCGATAAATGCCGCCGCGAGCAGGAAGAACTGCTCGCTGGCGGCATTGAAAAGTGCTCACCCGCCGAGCTCTACCGTGCGGGTGTACACCTGCATGAAACTGTGGTGGCTGGCTCGAAGAACCGCTTCCTACTCGACAGCCTTCGCACCATCAACCAGATGCGCCGGGTCGTGGAGTACGGCACACGGCTGGATCGTTCGCGCCTGCACCAACAGTGTCGGGAACACCTGGCGCTAATCGACCTGCTGGTCAAGGGCGAACGCATGGAAGCGGCACACTTTTTACGTCAGCACCTGGACGGCGCTCGCATCTCCAAGGTCGGCGAAAGCTGACCCCGTATTCAGCCTCAAGCCTTCAACAGCACGTACGCAAGGCTGCCGCTGACTGGCTGAGTCCTGCGGGGTATTGCACACCATTGCTTCCCCGAGAGTCCATTTTTCTTGCCGAAAGCGACTTCTTTAAGATAAAAAAACCATTTTGCATCAAACAACACCAAGTTTCTTTGGTTAAAAGCCTATAAAGGTATTGACATTGGTATTTTTACACACAACAATACCAAAATGTCTTCAGAACCATTGCCCCAAACAGCCCTTTCGCAGGCTTGCGACTGCCATGTCCATGTCTTCGATCCAGACCGTTTTCCTTACACAACCACTCGCGCCTACACCCCCGGCAAAGCCAGCGTCCAGGCGCTGATCGCACAGCACAAAGCCATGGGCCTCTCGCGCTTGGTGGTAGTGCAGCCCAGCATCTACGGCCACGACAACGCCTGCTTGCTCGACGCTATTGCGCAACTCGGTCAAGACCGGGCACGCGGCATCGCCGTGGTGGATCTGGACACCGTAACCGACGAAGAGCTGGCTCGCCTTCATGCAGGTGGCGTGCGAGGCATCCGCCTGAACCTGCACGTCAGCGGAGAAGGCCTGGTCACCACCAGGCAGCAAGTCCTGGCCGCTCAAAGAATCGCCGAAATGCCCGGCTGGCACGTGCAGGTTCACGCCAGCATGGCCGTGCATGTCGCAATGCTGGACCACTACAAGAGCCTGGGCCTGCCTGTGGTGCTCGACCACTTTGCAGGCGGCGTGATGCCCGGCCCCGAAGGGGAAGGCCACTTGCAGCAATTACTCAAGGCCATGGCCAGCCAGTCCCTGTACGTGAAGTTGTCGGCAGCGTATCGCCTGCCGTCTGGCTGCGCAGCGGATGCACTGGCGCGTCAATTCCACGCCTCAGCCCCTCAGCAGGTGCTGTGGGGCTCTGACTGGCCACACACCGGGGGCTCTGGCGGTGGCGGACGTAAGCCCCAGGAGGTGGAGCCTTTTCGCGACATCAACAACATGGCCGCGCTGCAGCACATCGTTCTGGCACTGGACGGCGCCCAAGCCACACAGCAAGTGCTGGCCGACAACCCCACCCGTCTCTACGGCTTCTGACTTCACCCAAGGAACTTCATGATCCATTCCATCAATCCCGCCACCGAGGCACTGGTTCAAGACTTTGAACCCCATACCTCCCAGCAAGTGGAGCAAGCCCTTGCGGGCGTGTCTGCCGCGCAAAAACAATGGGCAAAGCTCACGCTGCAAGAACGCACCCCGCTGTTGCGCAAGGTCGCAGCACTGCTGCGCGAACGGAAAGCCCAATACGGTGCACTCATCACACTGGAGATGGGCAAACCCGTGGTGGAAGCTGAAGGCGAGGTCGAGAAATGCGCCTGGAACTGCGAGTTCTACGCAGACAACGCCGACAAATACCTGGGCGACGAAATCGTGGCCAGCAGCGCCTCGCTGAGCAAAGTGGTCTACGACCCGCTTGGCATCGTGCTGGCGGTCATGCCCTGGAACTACCCCTTCTGGCAGGTCATGCGCTTTGCTGCACCGGCACTGGCCGCAGGCAACGGTGTGGTGCTCAAACACGCCAACAACGTGCCGCAATGTGCTCTGGCCATCGAACAACTATTCCGTGACGCAGGCGCACCAGAAGGTCTGTTTTCCACCCTGCTGGTCGAAGCCAGCGAGGTCAAAGGTCTGATCGAAGACCGCCGCATCTCTGCTGTGACGCTGACAGGCTCCACCCCTGTGGGCAAGCTGGTGGCGGCACAAGCCGGTGCGGTGCTCAAAAAGCAGGTGCTCGAACTCGGCGGCTCAGACGCCTTCATCGTGCTGGCCGATGCCGACCTGGAGCTGGCTGCCAAAGCCGGTGTCAAAGCACGCTTCCAGAATGTGGGCCAAAGCTGCATCTCGGCCAAACGATTCATCGTGGTCGAAAGCGTGGCCGACAAGTTCACCGAACTGTTTTGCAAGCACGCGGCCGAACTCAAGGTGGGTGACCCGATGGCGCGTGATGTGACCATTGGCCCAATGGCCCGCGCCAACCTGCGCGCCGAACTGCATGCCCAAGTCGAAAAGTCTGTGGCCCAAGGTGCCAGGCTCCTGATGGGCGGTAAGTTTGTGGACCGCCCCGGTTTCTTCTACGAACCCACCATCCTGGACAACGTGACCTCTGAGATGGCTGCCGGTTGCGAAGAAACCTTTGGTCCCGCCGCCGCCATCATGCGCGTCAAAAACACCGAAGAAGCCATTGCTTTGGCCAACAGCCTGGATTACGGCCTGGGTGCAGGCCTGTGGACGCAAAACACCGAAGAAGGCGAAAGCCTGGCACGCCGTATCGAAGCAGGTGCGGTCTTCATCAATGGCCTGGTGGCCTCTGATCCGCGCTATCCCTTTGGTGGCATCAAGCAGTCAGGCTATGGCCGCGAACTTGGAGCGCATGGCGCCCGCGAATTCACCAACATCAAGACCGTCTGGATCGGTCCTGCGAAATAAAACCTGCACCTTTACACAGGAGTCACCATGACCATCCGAACCCCCTCCAACGCCGCACTGCTGCGCCCCGAAGAGTTGACCTCGTATGAGCGTGGCGGTGGCGCACGCACCACGCCTTTGGTCAGCAAAGAAGTGGGCACCCAAAGTTTCATCACCGGCTACACCTCGTTCGAGGGTGGCGCGGTCATCCCCTTTCACAGCCACAACTGCCAGGAAAGCGTGGTGCTGATGGAAGGCGAAGCCATGATGGAC
>JACCDW011100726.1_pt1 | contig 27369 bp, 53 predicted proteins | sample 7449781 | NCBI WGS metagenome assembly JACCDW01 (sample SAMN15323449, study PRJNA562643) | freshwater metagenome | isolation source: river surface water | place: USA:Blue River Watershed | collected 2017-08-18
AAAGCTCATAAAGTGATGATGAAGTCAATGAGCAATGCTGATAAATTAAAGAATGGCTGGCGTAATCCTAATATGTCTGAGGCAACATCCGTTGCTATAAGAATGCAGCGTGCACTTGATAAGATCAAAGCAGACCGTGAGCGTAGAGAACGTCTCGCAGCTCCCTATGTCAATTCCGTCTTTGGTAAGAAAGACGAGAAGAAACCTGAGCCAAAGAAGGATTGATATGCTATCATTTAAACAGTTTATCACAGAAACGCCTGCTTGGACGAGAAGTGCAGGTAAGAATCCTGAAGGTGGTTTGAACCGTAAAGGTATCGCTTCATACCGTGCTGCTAATCCTGGATCAAAGCTATCGATGGCTGTTACGACAAAACCATCGAAGTTAAAAAAAGATAGTAAGGCTTACAAAAGACGCAAGTCTTTTTGTGCTCGTATGAGCGGTGTTGATGGGCCAATGAAAAAACCCAACGGTAAGCCAACGCGTAAAGCGCTTGCTCTGAGAAAGTGGAATTGCTGATATGGCTCTGAAACATATTCTTAAACTAACAGACACTGAAGCTGTTGTCAAATGTTATGTTGTTGATGCTAGTGGTGGTAACGTTGACATCAGCTTTGAAAATGACCTAACAGCAAGTGGTCAGACTTTCACAAACACAGCTGTGGATGTTGGTATCAGTGAGCTCCACTGGGGTCTCAAGGTAGGTAAGCAACTAGACGTCACACGGCTGATTACAGCTGCTAATGGTGAGATTCATGGTCACTATTACCTCGTTAATGCTGGTGAACATACATTCACAGGATTTGTCGATGATGTTTACGGTGGTAAAGATATTCGTATGATTTTTGACGGTCCAGGTCACTGCATAATCAAATTGCGAAAAACATCTGGATGGAGCCGATAATGGAAGAACTAATTCAACAAATGAAAGTATACCTTGCTGACAATGTCACGTTTGGTATGAAAGCACAACAGTTTCACTGGAACGTAGAGGGTGATGATTTTGCACAACACCACGAGTTTCTTGGTAATTTGTACCAGGAAGTAGATGGTGTAATTGATCAGATTGGCGAGTACATTCGCACATTAGATGCATATGCACCACTTGGTCCGCGGAGAATTGCTGAACTCACAACAATTGAAGAAGCAGATGTTGCGCCAAGAGCGATGGTAATGATTCGCACGTTGTATAATGACAACGTAAAAGTACTGCAATCTATAACGGAAGCATTCCGTCACGCAGAGCGTTATAACGAACTTGGGCTTGCTAACTTTCTGCAAGATAGAATGTCAGCTCATAAAAAGCACCAATGGATGCTTCGCTCTATTCTGAAAGAGGAAGAGAAATGACATATCGTTCCCTCGCAAGCGTGATACGCTCGGGTATCCAACCGGATAAATCCTATAAAGGGTTTAGATCTGCGCTGGCTGCTGTGTATGAGCAAGTAAAGAAAGTCGAAACACACTATAAAGATCAAATCGTTATCGGTGGATACCGTACGTTTCATTTTGAAATGTGTCCAAAAGCACAACTACTCTATAGCGACTTGCCTGTCGATGTTGATAGAGACGCGGCTGAAAAAGCTGCTATATTCCTTGATCAATTGTTTGCTATGGAAAAGAGTGTGATCTCTACAGAGAAGGCAACGGGTGAAGATATCCGTCAAGCGGAAAAGCTAGCGGAGAAGGCTATGAAGATGGCTACGGACGCTGGCTTAGAAAAAGAGCATGCGTTTGTTCAAGATCACATTGATAAAATTAAGTCTTACCATAAGGTTGAGGATATGAATCCTAAGACGGACGTAACAGATGCTGATATAAAGAAACGTTTTTCACGTCCTTCTTTAGCGCAGACGCCTGAACCAAAAGATATGGACATTGATAATCAGAAGTTCCGTATCTCACGTAATTTAAAAATGCAACGTAAACTCAAAATCATAGATAACGACTAAGGAGAAACAAATGTTAAAAGATCGGTCTATTTCACAAAGCCTGGTTGCAGCCGTTTCTGCAATCAATAAAACATCTGCTGAAAAGTATTTCACAGAGCGTAAAGCACTGGAAGAAAAGCTAGCTGCAAAGCAGATGAAGATGCCTACTGCTCCAGCTCCTAAAGCTGACGCTCCTGCTCACTCCGGCGCTGCAGACATGGCAAAGAAAAATATGAAACCTGTAAAGGAAGCAGCGGAAGGTTCTACTCCTCGGAATGAGAAGGAAAAACAACTTGCAAAGCTGCATGGTAACCCAAACAAGATCACTCATGGTGATGTTATGAAGGGTCGCGGCGTTCGTAAAGAGGGCTGGGAAGACATGCTTAAGGCTGCAAAAGAGCGCCAAGCTGCAAAGGGCACAGGTAAGTTTGATAAGAAGACTACTTCTACAGGTACCGTGTACACACGTAAGTCAGAGACTTTTGATGACGGCGGTAAAGATGCCGACATGAAAAAAGCTGACAAAAAGATGAAGAAGGAAGAGGCAGTTGTGGAGAATACTGATACTCCAGGTAACAGCGCTCACCAATGTGCTATCCACGTCAAGTCTGAACAGTTTGGCGAAGGTAAAACATTGTTTAGCCAACACGCTGAACCAGATGCAGAAGGCAACATTGCGTGGTATGACGTTATGTTTGCTGAAGGTATTAAGCGCGTAGAAACAAAGGATATTGAGATCACAATGTCCGAGAGCCACATGAACCATAAGAAAAAGAAGAAGTAATATGATATCATTCAAATCTTTTCTTGAAGAAGCCGCACAAAAAGTGCACCCAGATGCCATCCACGTCTCCGATGCAGGAGGTGGTAAGTACAAAGTTCACGCTGTTGGTAGCAATCACGCAGACCGTATAAAGGTTGGTGAGCATCTATCAGACTCTGAGCTAGATGATTTTTCTGAGATGGGTGGTAAGATTAAAAACGTCAAAGCACCGAAAGACTAATATGGCACTCAATCTGTCTATAAGCGCAACAATGGTTGTCAACGACACGGTTGTTAAACAAGGTACACAAATAAAGCACGATGCGCTAACAAAACTGCGCGAGCAGATTGTTACCGATAACCCGCAAGCTGTTCAAGTTGAGCAACAAGCGGGCTCTATTGCTTATGGGCAGTTGAAAACGTCAGCATACCGTCAAGATATGCTGACTGGTCAAGAGTAATAAATAACTAAAACATCTCAAGGAGAATAAAGATGCCTTTATGGGGAAAACTAGACCAAGCAGCTATTACTGGTACAGTGAAGCTGGTCAATAACAGCGCAACTGTTGCTGCAAACAGCGCTACAGCTCTGAACACGGAACTTAGAGTTGGCGATGTCATTTATCTGTCAACAGCTAACACAGCAGCTGGTGCTAACACTCGTTACCGCGTTGATGCAATTGCAAACGGTACAAGCATTACCGTTGGTCGTACATACGCTGCAACGACAAACAACCAAGCTACAGCTTATCTGCAACAGCAACCAAAATCGATCATAACGAACGGTCAACCCGGTCAACGTACAAATGACATTATTGGTGTTGACGTTACAGAAGCACGGCTCGCTGCAAATAAAGCAAAAGGCTTGGGAACACCTGGCTGGGTAAGCTATCGTGAGTACACAGATAGCGCTGGTAATACACGCCGCCGTGCTGAAACACTCGTTGCAATGCGTAGCATGACTGCTTCCGTTGCTGCTGACGCAAATGATGACGACACACTAGCGGATAGTTAATTAAATGGCTGATCGTGCAAAGAAAATATCGGAGCTGCCTTCAGCGACGACTGCTGTAAACAATGATATCTTTATCATTGTTGCTAATACTTCAGGTGTTGCTACAACGAAGCAGATAACCGTTAATAACTTCAAGGCAGTGCTGTCGAATATCGTTGTTCCTGTTGCGAACACGACAGTCTCCGGCACGGTCAAGGTTGGTTCGGGTGTGGTTGTTAACGCAACTGGTTACTTGAACGCCAATGTTAATTATGGCAACTCAACCGTTCACGGAGTCGTTGCAGCTGGTAACAACGTTTATATTAACGCTAACGGCTTCTTGGGTATTGCTTACGGCAATACTACCTCTCCTGGTGTCGTAGGAGCTGGTAACAACGTTATCATTAATGCGAACGGCTACCTAGGTGTTGTTGGAGCTAACACAACAACACGAGGCGTTGTTCAGATAGGATCAAATCTATCAATCGATGCAAATGCTGTTATCTCGGTAAGTGAAAACTTAGCTATCCCTAACGTACAGATAAGTTCAAATCTTACAAGTAACGGCGAAGCTACTTTCCTCGGTGGTACATACTTTGGTAGAGAAGGTGCAAACAATGCTGCTGTCCTGATTCACATTCACGGCACGTTGCATTCGAATTTGATTCCTCATACAGCTGATAATTATCAAATTGGTAATACAACGCTGTATTGGAAGTCACTCCACGTTAACGGCTTCTCTGTTCAAAACGGAGCAGCTGCCCCAGCAAATTCAACAGCGACGGGAACGAGGGGACAAATTGCTTTTGATACAGACTATGTCTACGTGTGTGTAGCAAATAATACATGGAAGAGGGCCTCACTGAGCACCTGGTAATGATGTTTGAAAAACTTGATGAGACAAATTTCATGTTGTATGCAGCGAAACATTATGATAATCCGCACTGCTACGACACGTTAGAATTTTATGATGACCTTAACCGTTTTAAGTATTTGAAGCGGTTATTCAATCGATATGAGGAAACAGGTGAGCTAAAGGATCGGTTGATCATTAATCACTTGACTATCATCTACAACATCTTTGGAGCTGAACCAGCAACGAGGATGTTGTTTTTGAAATTGAAAGGGCACTATCATTTTCTAAAGCCTTTTCTTATTTTGATGGGTTATATGCCTGATATTGTAAGATCAATTGGGATAGAAGGTAAAGATGTCATTAGTTCTGACATTTCAATGGATGAAAAGATAGTAGAGATGTTAAGGCAAATATGAAAACGTTTAAACAATTCCTGCAAAAAGAAGAAAACGCCGTACCTGTTAACTCAGCTGGTTCAGGTAGCTATGCGGGAATTGGTGTTGGCTCACAGGGTGAGCCCGGTGGCCGTAAAAACATAATGAACAAAATGGTCAAACGGAAAGATCCAAATGTGGGTGCTAAAATTCCTTCCTAACTGGATATTCTATCTCTTGTTTTTCATTGGAGTAGCGGGGATTGCCGCTACCTATCTGCTACGCTTCATTCCCATTCCATCGATCTATATGTACAAGACGCCAATTCAGTTGGTGTCTATTGTACTTGTTGTGATTGGTACATTTATGGCCGGTGCCATTCACGATAACGAAGCGTGGGAGGCAAGAGTAAGAGAGCTCGAAGCAAAGCTAGCAATTGCTCAAGTTGAATCGGTAAAAGAGAACGTCAAGATTGTCGAGAAGGTTGTTACAAAAACGCAAGTGATCAAAGAGAAGGCGCAAACAAACGTCGAGTACATTGATCGTGAGGTTGTAAAATATAACAACATCTGCGAGATTCCAAAAGAGTTTATTCAACTCCACAACTCCGCTGCGGAGGTTCCAAAATGATTAAGACAGTTGCAACGATTGCGGCGCTTATTGTTTTGAGTGGTTGCTCGACAACTGTTCCTGTCAAAGCAAAGTTTCCCGAGCTACCAGAGCGTTTACAAACAAAATGCCCGGCACTTGAGAAGGTGAAGGAAGAAGCAAAACTAAGTGACATTGCTAAAACGTTGAATATAAATTATTCTACATACTACGAATGTGCAGTCAAGCATGATGCGATGATCGAGTGGTATCAAACACAAAAACGAATATTTGAAAGTGTGAAATGACAGAACTGACAAAAGAACAATTAAAACAACTTCTGCCAAAGAACCCATACATTGATCATTGGCACCGCGCACTATCGCAGTTGCTACCAGATTATGGTATCAATACGCCACAAAGAATAGCAGCGTTTGTTGCTCAGTGTGCTCATGAGTCTGGTGGGTTTACAACACTTAAAGAGAATCTCAACTATCGCTGGGAAACTCTTCGCCGGTTATTCCCAAAATACTTCCCTACAGATGATTTGGCAAAAGCATATGCTAACATGCCAAACAAACAAGAAGCAATTGCAAATAAAATATATGCAAGCAGAATGGGTAACGGGCCAGAGGAATCCGGTGATGGTTATCGGTTCTGTGGCCGCGGCTTAATTCAATTGACGGGTCGTGATAACTATACATTTTTTGCAGGTTCGCTCAGTATAACGGTTGAGGAAGCATCGGAATATCTTCAAACTTTTGAAGGAGCAGCTCAATCAGCATGCTGGTTCTGGGAAACTAACAACCTCAATCAATGGGCGGATAAAGGTGACATCGTCACACTAACCAAGCGTATCAACGGTGGTACTATCGGTCTTGATGATCGCATTAAGCATTACGAACACGCGCTTCACGTACTAGGTGCTCACTAATGAACAACGACTTAAAACTAATTAAATTTTTGGTATTGCTGTTAGCATTGCCCGTTGGTCTTGCATTCTTCGGTGGTGATCGTTTTAGATACCCCTGTCAGGATCCTCAAAACTGGGATAAGGCAATATGTCAGAAACCACAATGTGACGTGACAAGAACGTGTCCTGAGCACGTGTTTAAGGGTCAGAGAGATCCACGTCTCGGCGCACCTCCAGATCAACAACCGATAGGTGCCTCGACACCAGCACAAACAGGAGTAACTTGCAAATGAGCATGATGGATCTATTCAAATCAACCCCTAAAGAGCCGCAGCCAGTGTTCTTCTATACAGAAGAGCAGTTAATGGCTCGTCTGAAATTCTTTATCGGTGTATGTCTCGCGCTTACCTTAACAGGTATTGTGTTCGTTGTTCTATACTCGATCATCTTTGTCACGCAGCCTCTCAACGCAATCTCTCCTATCGATCAAAAGTTCTTTGAACTGATTGTTCCTATTGCAACGTTCCTAACAGGTACACTTTCCGGTATCATGCTATCAGGAGCAAAAAAGGAAGATCAGGAAGCAATGCTTGCTGCACAGAAGCAAGCAGAATCTAACTTTGCCGAAACAAAGAAAGCAATCTCTGCACCTCCTCCTGTAGAGCGTAGAGAGCCTAATTTCAACGTAGGTGGTGGAGCTCCTATGGCTGGTGGATATCAAATGCAACCACAACCCGTTGTTGGTTATGGTGGTAAGCTAGCACCGCCGCCAGCGCCGCAACCAGAAATTTAATATGTGGGTTTCAACGCTACTTGAAGACAGTCATAACAAGTCAATGAGCAGCAAGCGTGTTGTCACGCTTCTTGCTTTTGCGATGTGTTGTTGGGGGTTTGTAGCTGATGCGCTCGGTTACAATATCAACCCTGATATCTTCGATTCAATGATGTACATTGTGATTGCAGGGCTGGGTATGACGGCCTCTGAAAAATTTGCACCAATAAATAGTAAAACAAAAACAAACCAGGGGATACTATGAAAAAAATAGCCACAATACTGTTGTCTTCACTTCTTTCTTTCGGTATCGTAGCGCCTGTCCAGGCGGACGGAGAGACTAAGAAAGTTTGCGTTGATGTGAAGGACAAAGAGGGCAAGGTTGTTAAGAACAAAGACGGTTCTGTAAAACAAAATTGCAAAGAGATGAAAGTTCATCAAAAACTTGAGGGTACAAAGGTTCCGGAGAAGAAATGATGGAAACTTTTGATACCGGTGCAAGGATAGCTGTTTTGGAAAACGAACTGAAAAACATTGTGTCTGAACTAAAGGAACACCGAAAAGATTCACGCGATCAACACTATCAAATGATGGAGAAGATCAGCGAACTAGACAAACGTCTTCAGATAGTTGAACGGTGGCGTTGGATGGTTGTTGGTGGTGCAATTGCTCTTGGTTACTTTATTTCGCACTTTTTAAAATAAACGTTGACTTGTTCAACCTGAACCCCTATAATCGGCGAGATTGTAGGGGTTTTTTATTATGCATTGGATTGATCTAAAATACATTGGTGGTCTGGCACCGCGTCTTTCGATGTTTGCAAAAAGGGACGATAACGTCTGGAATATGCGATGTCCTATTTGTGGGGACTCGCGTAAAAGCAAAACAAAAGCGCGTGGTTACATTCTCGGCAAGGGCGGGAAGTTCATGTATACGTGCCACAACTGTGGTGTTTCCATGACGTTTGGGCGCTTCCTCGAGACGGTTGATCCAACAGCGTACGAAGAGTACAAGCGCGAGACGTTTCTTGAAAAGTATGGTAACCGTACAGAGCGGATTGTTGAGCCAGCGCCTGACATCTCTAAGTTCATTACACCGAAATTCATCAAGTATACAGCACTCGCTGATCTGCGTAAGATATCACAGCTAGCACTTGATCACCCGGCAAGACGATATGTTGTATCGCGACAAATACCCTCTCACATGCATTCTCGGTTGTTTTATGCACCAAAGTTTAAGACATGGACAAACAAGCTGAAGCCAAATAAGTTTGACCCGGAGAAGATTGGCAAAGATGAACCGCGCCTGATCATCCCCTTTGTTGACCAGCAAGGAAATTTATTTGGGTATCAGGGCCGAGCTTTCTTTGACGTCGAGCCTAGATACATTACCATAATCTTAGATGATGAGAAGCCACGTGTCTACGGGCTTGATCGAATTGATTTAGGTAAGCATGTGAACATTGTTGAAGGTCCAATCGATTCAATGTTCGTCACTAACTGTCTTGCGATGGGCGGCTCCCATCTTGATAAGACAGTAGCAGCTCTTGGATTACAGCCAGAGAAGGTAACGATGGTGTATGATAATGAGCCGCGCAATAGAGAAATTGTCGGTGCTATTGAAAAAGCAATCGATAATGGATACAATGTGTGTATTTGGCCCGATAAGCACGAATACAAAGACATCAATGATATGATCAAAGGTGGATACACAACAGACATAGTAGATACGTTGATAAAGAATATGACGTATCGTGATTTACTAGCAAAGATGAGGTTAACACAATGGAAGAAATGCGGAACGTAGGTAGCGATGGGAGAACGTTTCTCTCAGAGTTTTTTGGCAGAGACAACAAACGATCAGCATGCGTTTATACAGGGTGGCAAGGCTACAGCGTAGATTTCCTAATTGACGGGAAAGTTGTTGAACGGCGCAATGTATGGGAACACACCCGTCAGTATGCTGAGGATGCGTGTGAAAATTGGATTATGGAGATTATTTGAATGAATGTTAAGCTGATTAGTTACAGTAAACCGAGTAAAGAACTGATTTCGGAGGGACTATATGACATACAAGAGCTCATTGCATACTGCGCACGTGTCAGCAATCCAGCGAACCAATTTAACACGGAAACTTCCGAAAAACTCATCAAATACCTCATCAAGCACGCCCACTGGAGTCCGCTCGAAATGGTCTCCGCATGTCTCGAAATCACTACCACGAGAGACATCGCACGTCAGATACTCCGCCACAGAAGTTTTAGCTTCCAGGAGTTCTCCCAGCGTTACGCGGACCCCACAAGGGAATTGGATTTCGTATTACGAGACGCTCGTCTACAGGACCCACACAATCGACAAGCTAGTATAGAGCTAGACCTTGTTCGAAACGATGAACATCGTCAGATAGCATATCAATGGCAACAGATGCAAAATCGCGTGATAGCTGAAGCTAAAAACGCATACGAGTGGGCAGTTGCAAAGGGGATTGCAAAGGAACAAGCGCGCGCGGTTTTGCCGGAAGGTTTGGTGGAATCTCGCCTCTACATGAACGGCACTCTGCGCTCATGGATTCACTATATACAACTCCGCTCTGCGAACGGTACGCAGAAGGAACATTCAGAGATTGCAAGAGTCTGCGCCGGCGTGATCGCAGAGATTTTCCCTCTTGCCAATCAACTTACATCACAATAATAATACTTGGAGTTTTCATATATGCCCGAAACATATCTTGGCATAGAGGTCGACTATTCACGCGATTCTCTTTTTGATCAACTTGGCATTAAGCGATTACAAGAATCGTACATGCGCGAAGATGAGGCATCCCCACAACACCGCTTCGCATTCGTATCAGAAAAGTTTGGGAGTAACAAGGCTCATGCGCAAAGGCTTTACGACTACGCTAGTCGACATTGGTTGTCTTATTCTACCCCCATTCTTTCTTTTGGCCGCAGCGCCCGCGGTCTTCCTATTAGCTGCTTTCTTCCATATCTACATGATAGTTCAGCTGGTTTGGTCGACACTTTATCGGAAGTTAATTGGCTGAGCATGCTCGGCGGAGGAGTTGGAATTGGAGTTGGAATCAGATCAGCCGATGATAAGTCCGTTGGCGTTATGCCTCATCTTCGCACTTATGACGCTAGTAGTCTCGCTTACCGTCAAGGCCGCACACGTCGTGGTTCTTACGCTGCTTACTTGGATATCAGTCATCCTGACATTCATATTTTTCTCGAAATGAGGAAACCAACTGGTGATCCGAATATGCGGACGCAGAACTTGCACCACGGAATCAATATTCCAGATTCTTTCATGCAAATCATTGAAAACTGCATGAAGGATCCGAATGCTGATGATAGCTGGGAATTGAAGGATCCGCATAACGGCGAAGTTCGCGAAGTTGTATCAGCAAAAGAGCTGTGGGTTAAGATCCTTGAATTGCGAATGATGACTGGTGAACCATATTTGCACTTCATAGACACGAGTAATCGCGCTATGCCGCAGTTTCAGAAAGATCTTGGTTTGAGTATCAAGCAGAGTAATCTGTGCAGTGAGATTATATTACCGACGGATAAGGACCGTACAGCTGTGTGTTGCTTGTCATCGGTAAACTTGGAATATTATGATGAGTGGAAAGATAGTAAACTCTTTCTCCGCGATATCGCAGAGATGCTCGATAACGTTCTTCAGTACTTCATTGATAACGCTCCTGACAGCATATCACGTGCGAGATTCAGTGCTGAGCGCGAACGCTCTATTGGTATTGGTGCTCTAGGTTTCCATGCTTACCTCCAAAAGCATAACACGCCGTTTGAAGGGGTGATTGCTAAGTCCCTCAACAACCAGATTTTCAAACACATTAAGACAAAACTCGATGAAGCAAACCTCCAACTTGGATATGAGAGAGGTGAAGCTCTCGATGCTCGTGGCACTGGCCGCCGTTTTAGCCACCTCATGGCTATTGCTCCCAATGCTTCTTCTTCTATCATTATGGGCAATACCAGTCCTAGTATTGAGCCATATCGTGCTAATGCGTATCGTCAAGACACATTATCAGGAGCGCACCTCAACAAAAACCGATACCTAGACAAGATTATTACACAATACTGTGATACCCCTCATGTTGATGGGAAGATCGGAATGGATTATGATGAGATTTGGTCAAGTATTATTGCAAACGATGGTTCCGTTCAACATCTCGAATGGATGGATGACTGGACAAAGGATGTGTTCAAGACGTCAATGGAGATTGACCAGCGCTGGATCATCGAGCATGCAGCAGACCGTCAACAATACATTGACCAGGCTCAGTCGCTGAACGTTTTCTTCAGACCAGATAGCGATGTCAAGTACATTCACGCTGTTCACTTCCTTGCCTGGAAGCTTGGCCTGAAAACAATGTACTATTGCCGTAGTGAGAAGCTCGCTAAAGCGGATAAAGTATCGAAAAAGATTGAACGTGTTATTATGCAAGAGATTGACCTGAAAGCAGTTGCTGAAGGTGATGTCTGCTTGGCATGTGAGGGTTGAAATGAAGCTACTTAAATTTGAAGCTGAGTGGTGCACAAGATGCAAGCAGGTTGACAAGATATTGGAGACGATGACGTTGCCTTTTCCTGTTGAAAGAATAGATGCTGATAAGGAAACAGGTTTACTTTTGGAGTATGGTGTCAGAGGCATACCTCACATGATCCTGCTTGATGAAAACCATAACATTGTCACTCGTATAGGTGGCGTCCTTAACAAACAACAACTAGAAGAAGCATTTAACCTACAATGAACGCAACACGAAAAAAACTGAAACTAACAGACGAACGTAACTTTTTTAAACCATTTAACTATCCTTGGGCATACGAAGCATGGCTCAAGCATGAGCAGAGCCACTGGCTCCATACGGAAGTTCCAATGCTTGAAGATGTCAAGGATTGGAAGAGTAAGTTAACAGATGAGGAAAAGAAATTCCTTACTCACATTTTTAGATTCTTTACGCAAGGTGATATTGACGTTGCAGGTGGTTATGTAAACAACTACCTTCCTCACTTCCCTCAACCAGAAGTGCGAATGATGCTAGCAGGGTTTGCTGCAAGGGAAGCTCTGCACGTTGCTGCCTACAGTCATTTGATTGAAACGTTAGGTATGCCAGAATCAACATACAATGAGTTTCTTGCATATCAGGAGATGAGAGATAAGCACGATTACTTCCTCTCGATTGCTGGTCAGGATGCAAACACTATTGCACAGCAAATTGCAGCATTCAGCGCGTTTACCGAGGGGATGCAACTGTTCTCTAGCTTCATCATGTTGCTCAACTTCCCGCGTCACGGTAAGATGAGAGGGATGGGACAGATTGTTACGTGGTCTATTGTTGATGAGACAATGCACGCCGAATCAATGATCAAACTGTTCCGTACCTTTATTGAAGAGAATAAGGATATTTGGAATGATGAGCTCAAGGGACAAATTTATACGATTGCTGAGAAGATGGTCGAGCTGGAGGACCGTTTCATTGACCTTGCTTTCTCTCTTGGCCCTATGGATGATCTATCCAGTGATGATGTTAAGCATTACATCAGATACATTGCTGACAGACGCCTTATCAGTCTTGGGCTTAAGGGTGTCTTTAAGGTAAAGAAAAACCCTCTACCATGGGTTGAAGAGATGATTAACGCACCAACACATACAAACTTTTTTGAAAACAGAGCGACTGACTATGCAAAAGGCGCTCTTACTGGATCATGGGAAAACGTATGGGCGAAAGCAGCGTAACATTCAAAGATGGGTCAACGTACGATTTTGATCTGTTCTTTCCACCGCCGCGTAGGTACGGTGAAATAAAAGTAGCTCTCTCAATGTCTGGCGGCGTGGAATCCACGTTGCTAGCATACATTCTTGCGTCAAGATACGGAGCAAACAATGTAACTGTGTTCTCCGGGCAATATGAGGGTAGAAGATCGTGGGAATCGACTCATCCAGCGTTCATATGTAAACAGCTTGGTATTGAGAAGCACATACCTGTTCCACAATCAAACCATTTCATGACCCCCAATGACAATTGGATGATGTTTGTGCAGTCAAAACAGTTGTATGGTTTTGATTTGTGGTTCAATGGAACAAACGCAAAACTGTTTTCCGGACGCAACGTTGTCTATCAAGATACTGTTGAGCGAATCAAAGCGCAAGGATATCTTGTACCGTTTGTCTGGTTAGAGAAGTGGCAAACGATTGAGTTGTACTATTTACTCAAGCAACCATACCTGTTACAGTTAGCACACTCTTGTACTGAGCAACCACCTGAGCAAGGACATTGTGGTAAATGTTATTGCTGTCACGAACGCGCTTGGGGATTTCATACGCTTGGAAAAACAGATCCTACTACATATGCTATGCCTACGTCGCACGTTGTGCGCGAGGCAGAGAAATATTTAGAGGAGGATCTTTATGATAGAAAACGAACCGGAACCGCATCTTTGCTTTGAATGTGATGCGGAATTTATCGTCCATACACCATACGATGTTATAGACCCTGTATCGTTTTGTCCGTTCTGTGGTAGTGAGGTTGAAGCGACAGAGGATGAACTAGACGATGATGAGTTAGATGAAGACGATGATGATTCGTTGGTGTATAGATGACGTGGTTTTATAAGGGCGAGCCTTATGAACAACCAGCAGAAGAGCATTACGGGTTTGTATACAAGATAACAAATTTACAAACCCAGCGCGCTTACATTGGCAAGAAGTTATTTTGGTTTAAAAAGACTAAAACTCTCAAAGGTAAAAAGAAAAGATACCTTGCAGCTTCTGACTGGAAATCATATTATGGTAGTTCGAAAGAAGTTCAAAAAGATGTCGAACAACTTGGTGAAGATCAATTCCGTAGAGACATTCTCGTTTTGTGTAAGAACAAGGGAGAATGCTCATACTACGAAGCAAAAATGCAATTTGATCATGATGTTTTGAAAAATCCAAGCATGTTCTATAACGATTGGATTATTTGCAGAGTACATCGCAAGCATATATTATGAAATTAATACCGTTAGACCCTGTTGGTGTAGAGGTGACAGGGATCAACCTCGAGACCGCTACGGAAGAACAATACAGATTCATTCGTAACGCTTTCATCGAGCATCAGCTTGTGGTCATGAGAGAACAGAACAGCGATTGGCCAATTCACTACGCACGTCTTGTTGAACGTGTGAGTTCAAGAGGGATCACTGATCTAAAGTATTGTACAGGTAATGTTAATGGATTCCAAATCAATCCTTGGCATTCGGAACCTGTTCAACCGTCCCGCTGGGACACCTCTATTCAGTTTCCTGTTCAGAGAGTGACCGGTGAACGATTCAACGGTGAGCAACCTGGTTTATTTCCAACAGGTCAGTTAAACTGGCATTCTGATAGAATGAGTCCTATGCATGTTAACGGTACTGCGTTGATGGCTCACAAGCCAGTAAACAGTTCAACGAGCTTTATCCACACACCTAGTGTGTATAAAGATCTTCCGGATCACATAAAGGATATGTGTGAGCGTGCTGTTTGCTATTACAAGTTTGATCCAAATAGGTTGTCACCTGATACAACTGAACGGTGCAAACACATGCTAATGAAAAGTCAGATCCGTCAGTACAACAGAGTTGAGTTTTCATTTCCTCTTCTGATAAAGAACGCAACTAAGTCAGTCACCGGGTTGTACTTCAACTACAATATGCACTGTAGATTGACCGGTACTGGAACGTATGAAGGCGATCATCAGTTGTTTTCTCTGATTAAACAGCGTATACTGCAGCCTCAATACAAGTACAGACACTGGTGGAAAAAGGGCGATATCGTTTTATTCTCACAAGACCTTACACTCCACACACGTGAAGAGATAACAGATGAGCAACTAGAACAAAGATTGCTCTTTAGATATGGTTTTCACACGGACCCTGTTGCCTGATAATAATTAATGGTGTAGTATACCGAATGGAGGTATATTATGAAACGACAACAATTTGTCACAAAACCTAACTTTGTTCTGTTCAATCGTTTGAACAATGAACAAATTATTGGTGACTTGATTAACGAAGACGAGATCGAAGGGAAGCATTTCTATGTTCTCCGCATCGGTCAACGTACTTTGAAATTGGCGAAGGATGCATATACGCCAAAAAAAGTTACAACTCGTTGACTAGTCAGTTTTCTTGCTGTATGATCCCGTAACCCTGAGAGATCAGGTATTTTTAATTTGAAAGGACTTTTATTATGTCACAAAAAAGCAAGCTCGCACAAGCCTTTATGAATGGCGCAGAACTCACCTCTAAGCAGATCCGTGCTCAGTTCAAGATTGCTTCCCCTACCAAAATCGTGAGCCAGCTCCGTTTGGAAGATGGTCTATCGATCTACTGCAACAAGCGTGTAGATACCAAGGGTCGCGAGACACGTAAGTTCCGTCTTGGAACTCCTCGTTCTAGCATTGTAGCAGCTGGCTACCGTGCTGCTTCTCTAGGCCTTGTCTGATCAGACAAACTAGGGTATAGTAAAGGGACTTCGGTCCCTTTTTTTATTTGGAGAATGCAATGACTGGTATTGAAACGCACGACATTAACGAGACATACTACACAAAGGCTGATGAGAAAGCACGGAAAACTTTTCGTGATTGGCTCAAGGGTATGCTACACGTCGGGCCGGTGACAGTGTCGTTTGTTAAGAAAGATGGCTCTATCAGAGAGATGAACTGCACGCTTGAGGAAAGTGTTGTGATTCCTCATGAAAAGACAACTGACCGCGTCAAGGAACAAAATGAAGATGTGTGTCCTGTTTGGGATATAGATAAGCAGGCGTGGCGCTCATTTCGTTATGACGCTGTAACAAAAATTGTAATTGAAATTGCCGTTGATTAACTATGATCTTAAAAGATGGAAAACACTTAAAGGTTGGGTTCACGTGTTCGACGTTTGACTTGCTACATGCCGGTCACATTCTCATGCTTGAAGAAGCAAAGCAGCAATGTGATTACTTGATATGTGGACTACAGACAGATCCAACTATTGATCGCCCAACAACAAAAAACAAACCGATTCAATCAGTCGTTGAACGATACATTCAACTTCAGGCCGTGCGCCACGTTGATAATATCATGGTTTACAGTACAGAACAAGATTTAATTGATCTAATTCAGTTCTTGCCAATTGATATCCGTATCCTCGGTGAAGAGTATCGGGATAAAGAGTTTACTGGTAAAAAAGAATGCGAACAGCTTGCCATTGCTTTCTTTTTCAATAGTAGAACTCATCGCTTCAGCAGCACGGAGTTGCGCAACCGCGTATCCCGTCAACATACTCTCATCTCTTCAGTGGATAAAGTCACACCACATGGAATTTGTGCGGATGGTATGGTGCATGAAATTTATACACCGTCAGTTGTAACTAGCAATGCTTATCACAATGTATCAGAAGCAGACTTCAAACCTGCTGTAATGAAAAAAGAGTCTTGGTCTGAACCATGAACGTTTTAATTACAGGAGCATGTGGTTACATTGGTAGTGTCCTCACAGCAATGATGGCAGAGCGTGGCCATTATGTGTTTGCCTGTGATAATAATTTGCAAGCGACCGATCCTCCTAACATTGTTCGACGGTACCGTAGTTCGTTTGATGATGATTACATCATCCATCAACTACAACTGTACAAGATTGACTTAATCGTGCATTTAGCTGCTACGAGTACAGTTGGACCTGATGCTACGGATCCGTTATCGTATTTGAACAATAATACGGCTAAGACTATCACCTTGTTAAATAAACTCAAAGATATAAAATGGGAAGGTCATTTTGTCTTTGCCAGCACTGCTGCTGTGTATGATGCATGTGACGAGGTATTAAGTGAAGGATCTCTTGTCAAACCCACTTCCGTATATGGACTGAGTAAGTCTCTTTGTGAGACTGCTCTCGGATATGCAAAACAATCTGGAATTAAGACGACTGTATTTCGTTTCTTTAATGTAGCAGGAGCATATAATGGATTTGGTGAAGAACAAGAAGATACCCACTTACTCTCCAAAATTTGCCATAGCGTGGCTAATGATCAAGAGCTTATTGTTTTTGGTGATGATTATCCCACTCGCGATCGTACATGCGTTCGTGATTACGTTCATGTATGTGATATCTGCGAAGCGATTATTTGGGCGTTGGAAGACGAAAGACAAGGAGTATACAACCTTGGAACAGAGCGCGGACTTACAGTTAAAGAAATGATCGAACAATTCGAGATGCATACAGGCCAAGCGGTCAAGTGGAAAATTGGTCCACGTCGACCTGGAGATGTACCGTGCTTGATTGCCAACCCCTCATTGTTCTGTAGGATGAGTGGATTCACATATAAGTATACAGTAAGAGACATTATTAATTCATCATGGGAATATTATAAAAATGGGTTTTGAAGTAAACGAGATTTCAGAGAAATCAAAAGGCGGCACTGAGTTGATGCGAATCGGTCTTGAGCAGAGACTGGATCCCGCGTTGATTGAAGACTTTCAAATCATTCCTTCACGAGTTCGTCAGCTCGATGAAAGCAAGATTCGTGTACTCTGGCTGCATGATCTGCCTGGTGATCCTGAATGCGATCACTTAAGGAATGGTGGCTACGAAAAATTCCACTTACTTGTTTGTGTATCCAATTGGCAGATGCAGCAGTTTGCTGCGTACTATCAGATTCCTTGGAGTAAGTTCATTGTCATTGAGAATGCGATTGAATCGATTGAAGAAGATCTGATTCAAAAGCCGACGGACAAATTCAAGATGATCTATCACACGACGCCTCACCGAGGATTAGAGATCCTTGTGCCGGTGTTTGAAAAGCTCGCTGAGAAGTATGACTTTATTGAACTGGATGTGTATTCCAGTTTCAAAATATACGGTTGGGAGCAGCGCGATGAGATGTATCAAGGTTTGTTTGAGAAGTGTCGCGAACATAAGCAAATCAACTACCACGGTGTTGTTTCGAATGAAGAGGTGAAGAAGGCTGTAGCGCAGGCTCATGTGTTTGCTTATCCTTCTATCTGGGCGGAGACATCATGTATCAGTTTAATGGAGGCAATGAGCGCTCGGTGTATTTGTTTGCACCCTAACTACGCAGCATTGTACGAGACATCCGGTGGCACTACTGTGATGTATCAGTGGCAAGAAGATAAAAACCAACACGCACAGGTGTTGTATAACCACCTTGACAACATTATTACTAACCGTAATGATGGAGTGCTGTATAATGTGACCAACGTTACGAGAAGCTATGCTAACCTTCGGTACAACTGGTCTCGTATCACAAATATTTGGACGGATGTTTTGACAATGCTCAAGCAACGTCATCCTACCACGGACAGTAGGAAGTTTCCTCAACCAATGTTTCACTATAAGATTAGTTGACTTTTATTGAGAAAGATATTACACTACAGGTGTAATAACTCATAAATTTATCTATGATACTCTTAGACCTTTCTCAAGTAATGATCTCCAACATTATGACACAGGTTGGACCGCACACTGATGCTATCCAGCCTGATCTTGTCAGACATATGGTTATCAACACAATCCGTTCTCTTAAAACAAAATGGGCGCCATATGGTGAACTTATCATTGCTTGTGATGATAAGAAGTATTGGCGCAGGGAATACTTCCCCGCTTACAAGGGTAACCGTAAAGCAGATCGTGAGAAGACAAACATCGATTGGCATACTCTTTTTGAAACTCTGAATGTTGTCAAACAAGAATTGAAAGACAACTTCCCATATAGAGTGATCCAAGTAGATGGTGCTGAAGCTGATGATGTGATTGGCTCACTGTGTTTTGAATTTGGCTCAGAACTAAATAATGGCGACGGTATTCTTATTCTTAGTGGCGATAAGGATTTTGTTCAACTCCAAAGGTTTGGTAACGTTACGCAGTATGATCCTGTCCGGAAGAAAGAGATTGTTTCTCCGAACCCGGAAATGTTTATCAAGCACTTGGTACTAAGCGGTGATCGCGGCGATGGTGTTCCAAACGTTCTTTCACCAGACAATTGTATTATTGAGGGTCAACGCCAAAAGACTCTTAGAGAGACAAAAATTGACGAACTGCTCAAAGCAGATTGGGATACGCTACCCGAAGAGATCAAGCGCAACTGGAACCGTAACAGTATGTTGATCGATCTTCGTAATATTCCTAACACAATTCGCCGTAAGGTTGTCGAAGAGTACCATGCTCAAGCTGGCAAGCCGCGCGATAAAATCTTTAACTACTTTATTCAACACAAGATGAAAATGCTCATGGAGCATATTGGTGATTTCTAATGAAATACAGCATATCTGAAATTCTTTCTGCCTGCTCAAAGCTCGGCACAACAAAAGAAAAAGTAACATTCCTCCAACACTACGATAGCGTAACTTTGCGTGTGCTCCTCCAATACGCTCTGGACTATCGTGTTGAGTGGCTTTTGCCACGTGGGGTTCCTCCATACAAACCTTGCGAATATCTCGATCAGCAAGCGAGGCTGTTCCAGGAAACAAGAAAAATCAATCTATTTGTCAAGGGCGGTGACCATCCTGACATGCATCCGATTAGACGAGAACAACTTTTTATTCAACTTCTTGAAGGACTCGATCCTGAAGATGCTAAACTTATGTGCAGCATCAAGGACAAGAAAATTCCCTACAACGGTATCAATGCGAGTCTTGTAAACGCAGCCTTCCCAGGTCTTATCGAAACGAGGAGCAAGAAACAAAGTGACCAAACAGAAGCGTAAATCATCACCGTATTCTAACTACGAGAAGGATGATGAGTCTAGGCATTATTATAGATATCAGCGGACCCAACAGGATCGCAAGATGATGAAGCAATTAGACAACACATTGCGTTCAAAAAATTTCAACAGATTGTTAACAAAGTCGGATGATTATTGAGGAGACATTATGACTTTACTTCAGAAGCTAAGCAACTGGTTATTTGGAACACCACCAATACCGTCATCAACCGTGGAGAAAGCACCTGAGCCAGCGCCGGTGCCTATTTCCACTGTTCCTGTCATCAAGGAAGTACCACCTGTTGCTGAACCCATCACTATCTCTGTTCAGCCAGCACCTGAACCTCCAAAAGAGATGACACTGACGTTGAATCATCCGTCAGAGTGGCCATTCACGGAGCCTGTTTCTACCGTTACGGTTACGCCAGATACAAAACAGCGCAAGCCTCGCCAAAAGAAAGCTGCTGCGCCTGCTCCAGCTGTGGTAGCACCAAACAACAAACAGCGTAAGCCCCGTCAAAAGAAAAGCTAATGCCAACATACGCGTTTCGTAATAAGAAGACGGAAGAAGTATTCGAGAAGTTCATGTCGATCTCTGCAAGGGAATCATACCTTGCAGAGAATCCTGATATTGAGCAGCTCGTTTCAGGTGCACCTATTATTGGCACCAATTCTGGTAGTATGAAACCTGATCAAGGATTCAGGGATGTTTTAAAAGAAATAAGGAGTAAGCACGACAAGCGTTTCACGCGTTCGACAATTAACACGTTCTAATAAGGAGAAGTACATTGAACGTTAAACTTGCATATGCTAACGATGATCTTGATTTCGTTCCACAAAAGAAAGAACGAAAGCGTAAATTAACTAACACAAAGGATCTTTTGAAAGTACGTCACATAACGCCTATGACGTGGGCGCAGCAAAATATGATGGAAGCGTTTGCTCGGGGAGCTAACATCGTTGCTGTAGGCTCGGCAGGTACAGGTAAAAGTTTTATTGCATCATATCTTGCTTTAAATGAATTACTTGGTAAGCAAGTTGAAAAGATTGTCGTTGTACGCAGCGCCGTGCCGACACGAGACATGGGACATTTGCCTGGTACATTACAGGAAAAGTCCGAAGTCTACACAATTCCTTATAAACAGATCTTCAATGATCTTTGCGAGAATGGTACTGCATGGGACATTCTTACAAAGAAGAACATGGTCGAGTTTATTACAACATCATACGTTCGTGGTATCACGTTAGAGAATGCTATTGTCATTATCGATGAATTCCAGTCAATGACTGCTCATGAGCTGTATAGTGTTCTTACACGTGCAGGTGCTGGTACAAGAATTATCGTTTGTGGTGATACAAAGCAAACCGATCTCGATGGTAGAAAAGAAAAGAGCTGCTATGATTGGTTTATGGGCGTCACACAAAAGATGCCTGAATGGTTTGATGTGACAGCATTTTTACATAATGATATTGTTCGCTCTGACTTTGTCAAGGCGTTGATTATGGCGGTTGAAAGTTGAATGAACAACGAGAGTTTTGTTTAAAAATTAAAGGTGCGGTAGAGGAGCTTCAAAAGACTCCTCTACCCCCCGATTATATGAGGAACGCTGAACAGTATCTCAGCGTTGAGTTTGTTGAATCGTTGTATGGTTCACATATTAGATGTAATGAGCTGATAAGTGAATTTGACGCAGTTCTTGATATAGGATCAGGAATCAATTTCTACAGCCGTATCAATCCGAATGTAACAACATCGAATCCTTGCGAACGAGGTATTGGTGTTCAGGAGCTGTATCGGTTTATCAATGGTAAGCTACAGTGTCCCGTCGATGTTGATCTGTTTGATATCAACAACAACGACCGGTGGATAGACACGGAAGAAACATTCGAAGCAGTGATTGCGCACCGCTTCTTACCATGGCATCACAAACCATTCACACGTGACACATACAAACGTTTTCTAAGAGAGACGTATCGTGTTTTGCGTCCCGGAGGCACTTTATTTTATTACACAAACCATAGTGATATTTTCTTTAATGTAGCAGGAAAAGAACGATACATATGGGGTGAAGCAAGAAACAAATTCTTTAAAACAACCAAAGAAAAACTCAGTGAAGTGTTAGAATGAAAAAGCAATCTAAGGACAGCACGTTCCTTTTCCTATGGCAAGTAGCCGCTCATATTAGTATTATACCAATGCTTATGTACGCGTCTGGTGTACATTACGCTATTGCTTTGTTTGTATATGTTATGACTGGTCTGTTTGGTGTGACGGTGACATATCATCGTCTTCTTAGCCACAGATCGTTTGTTGCACCAACGTGGTTTGAGTACTTTGGAACAGCTTGCGCAACATGGGGCATTGTTGGGTCATCGCTTGGATGGTGCTCGAATCACCTCCAACATCACCGCTACTCAGACAAACCAAACGATCCACATTCTCCTCATCAGATGCCGTGGTGGAAGGTTCAATGGTTGTCAATGTTTAGTGAACAGTTGATGATTGCTCCTTCACTGGCTCGTTCGAAATTCCATATGTTGGTGCACAAACACTACTTCCGTATTCTTTTTGCAATTGCACTTGGGCTTGCAATCATTGACCCGTTCGCTGTTGTGTATGCGTTTTTGTTCCCTTCGATGATTTTGTGGAACGCTGGTAGTCTGATCAATAATGTAACTCATCTTGTCGGTTACCGTCCATACGAGACAGCAGACAAGAGTACAAACAACATAATTCTTGGATACTTGGTGTTCGGTGAAGGTTGGCATAACCACCATCACAAGTATCCGCGCTCTTATCGTTTCGGTGAAAAGTGGTGGGAATTTGATCCAGGATTTTACATTATAAAATTAGTAAAGAAGAACGATGAGAACAAAGTACTTCGATCTCAGTGATGAGATCACAGGGTTTGACCTACCGACCCAAACAATAAATGGCAAGCGCCATTACATTACACCGGAAGGACATGCATATCCATCCGTAACAACTGTTCTCTCCACGATGAATAGTGATGCTATTGAGAAGTGGAAACAGTCTGTAGGTGCCGAACAAGCAGCAAAGATATCTACACAAGCATCGAAGCGTGGTACTGCTGTTCACTTGCTTGCTGAACGCTACTTGCGTAATGAAGAAGATTATCTCCGTCAGGCAATGCCTTCCAATATTGAATCATTCAAGCTGATTCAAGCGTATCTCGATAAGTGGTGCGATGCTGTTTTTGCAAATGAGATATCACTGTACTCTGATGAGTTGCAAACAGCGGGAAGATGTGATATGATTGGCCGTATTCATGGGGTACGGACGATTGGTGATTTCAAGACTGCTAAGAAAGCAAAGCAAGAACAACACATCCTTAACTACTTCTATCAATGTACCGCATATGCGTTGATGTTGTATGAGAGACTAGGCATATGGTCACCACAAATTTGTGTTATGATTGCTACGGACACAGATGGTCTACAGGTGTTCCTCAAAAGAACTAACGATTATGTGCCACAAGTCCGAGAGTTTTTTGATAATTACCACACAAAAAACCAACCCGTTGACCATTGAACAGACCTTTAGTACAATAAGCGGTACTGAATGTTCAGTGTTTTAAACCTTCAATGGAGTTTATTATGGAAACTGTGAATACTACCACCCCCGGCGCCGTGTCTGCGTTTGCTGCTTTTAAAACTCGTAGCGACGACCAGCTCGAGCAAGTTGTTGAGACGGTCAAGCAAGCTGCTAAAGAGCAAGTTGCAAAGACCAAGCAACCCAAAGAGCCAAAGACCAACACAAAGAAGCAAGCCGCAATGCGGATCTTTGAAGCAAACAAAGATAAAGGCAATGGCGAGATTGCCAAGCTGATTGCTACTGAGCTGGAAATCACATATGCAAACGCGTACTACTACGTGACGCGAGTGTTCGTCCGCTGATCACAGCGGACTAGATAAGGGCCTCAATGGCCCTTTTTTTTCTGCGGAGGTCGAATGGAGCATAGCTGGGAATACACATACACGTATCATTATGTCCTTGAGACCTCGTCAGGTAAACAGATGATATTTTATATCTTGGCTTGTGCAGAAATTTATCGTATAATACATGGTGGTGAAATACACCGTGTAGAAGTGAAAATAGGAGATGGCGATGATCGAATTGAGTTCCGTTGAGTGGCATCATGAACATAAGTGTTATTGTGCGACATTTTCAAATGGTGATGTTGCCATGCTTGAATCCCAAAACCTCCGGACTGCAGAACAAGAAGCGGAACGGCTTGCATCTATGATGGATGATGGTGATCGTACCTTTGGTGAGTACACCAGGTTCCGTGGCGTGCAGGAGTGGAAATGAGACGCAAACTAAGTTTTCTGTATTCTGGTACAGAAGTTGTGACTGATGATATGCGTATTGCTGTTGTCGATATGCATCATTCCAATGATAATGTAGCAATTCGATATCATAACCCTCTTTGGCCGTTTCCAGAGTGGGATAGTAAAACACGCAGACAGCTAACACCTGTTGAGCGCGAAATGGAAGAAGCATTGTTTTGAGTGAAATACAGCGAATGTTAAATGCGGCGCGGCAGGCTCTGAGTACTGGTGAGCCTGTTGTTCATCGCCCCCGTCGTCGGCGCAATTTCAGATCTATTAGACCTAAGCGGACTAAACGAATCTTTAAGCGGTGGGCATGGGATGTGGTTGATGTAAAAAGGAATATTGTGGAACAGAATGACATTTTTTTAGGTGCAAGTGATGTAAGTGATTACATCAGTGGACGTATTGCCATGGAGCGAGATGCGCGAGGTCTCGGGATGGAGCACCAGCGTACAACTATCCTTTGCGATCGCAATCGCTGGTTTACAATGCTTGATACGTTTAGCGGACTACGGGTAACCAAGTTCGGTGAATCCTCTGGTTACGTGATTGTTGATGAGGAGCTCTGCTACTTCCGGTATGAAATCAATTCCGCATCGATCATTGTAGATGCGTATGGGGATAATGATTTCGTTGAGAAGTGGACTACTTGGCTCGAAGACAACTTTGAGATTGTCGATAATGTGATTGAGTGGATCTATAGCAACGATGGACAAAGTGTTGAAGTACCGTTGCGCAATGACCGTATCCCTCTTGCAGAAATGTATCCATGGCTCGATGGTGAATCGCTAGAAGCATATTACGATCGCTTCATTGCCAGCGATGCATCGATCTTGTTGCTGATCGGCCCTCCAGGCACTGGCAAGACGACGTTTATTCGCGGTATGCTGCACCATGCAAAGGAAAGCGCGATTGTTACATACGATGCTACAATCCTTGCAAAGGACTTCGTGTTTGCTAACTTTGTTGAGGGCGACCGCAACATTATGGTGATCGAAGATGCGGATGAGTTCCTCGGTGCTCGTACCGATGGTAACGGTCTGATGCATAAGTTTCTCAACGTTGGTGACGGTCTTGTTACAACGAAGAACAAGAAACTAATTTTCTCGACAAACCTACCATCTATCCGTGATATTGATCCAGCACTGATCAGACCAGGGCGCTGTTTTGATATCATTCATTTTGATCTTCTCAGCTACGAAAACGCTAGCGTACTTGCGAAGAAACTCAATGTTGACATTGAGAAGAATGATAGTGGAAAATACAGCATCGCTGACATCTTCCACAAGCAAGTAACAGCACCTAAACACAAAACCAGATCGATGGGGTTTGTATGACTGAAACAAAAACACGGACTGTTGTCCGTATGATAACATACCGAGTTACAGCATGGTTGTTCACAATCTTTTGGACATATTTGTTCACTGGTGATGTTGCATCAGCGACAGGATTTGCAACAGCATTACACATTCTTCTAAGTGTTGATTACTACATTCATGAACGTATTTGGCTTAGGATAAATTGGGGTCGTGTATGAAATCATGGACAGCGTATGTCCAGCAAGATGGTGATGATCTTATTCTCCCCTTGCCTGACGATCTACTTGAAGAAGTGGGTTGGAAGGAAGGGGATATTCTTGTTTGGGAAATTGATGAGCTAACTGGCCAGGTAACACTTCGTAAGAAGCCAGCTTGGTATGATATACTATGGAGTAGAATACGGAAATGGAAAAAGTAAATGGACGTCGTGGTTTTCTTAAAGGGTTTGGCCTTGCTGGGGTTGTACTCGGTGGGGCTAGTGGGGGTTATATCGCTGCTACTCGAGAAATCGCCAATGTGGCCAGTGCCAATGTTGCTACTGATCATAGCAGTGTTCATGACATTGAGGCTGCTAGCGGAACACCCGACATTGCTCACCTAGCACCGAAAGAAGGCGCAACATCGCTCGTGATAACGGGAGACAATCGTCCTCCGCCACCACCTGCACCTGTTCAATCATGGAGTGGATTTAACATTCCTAGTGAACATAACGGATACATGATGAGCTGCTCAACGACTGCTCAGAGCACGTTGACAATCAGTGGCAGCAATCCATGTCCGGACAGTGAACGGAATAAGGTAGCGATGGCTGTCGGTAAAGATGACCGGTTATGGATTAGAGTTGGTGATCAGTGGAAACGTGTAGTAGTGGAGGGATGATATGTACGTTAACGTAGATGTAGACATTGATACGGATGATATTCTCCGTGAGATGGATGATGAAGAACTGATCGAAGAACTTGAACGGCGCGGCAAAGACTTCAATACACAGTTTGTTGATGGTGATGTTGCTCGTGAGAAGCTAACGAAGATCTGGTTGCTCCGTCGCGAAGGTAAGAGTTACGATAATGAACTCGACGATTTCATTTATTATGTTCTTGGTAAGGTGATCTAATGTTCATCAAAGAACTTGAAGCACTAATAAACAAGCATAGTGTAGAGAACGAATCCGACACTCCTGATTTTATTCTGGCAAAATACATCGGTAGATGTCTGGACAACTGGAACGAGACAGTGACAGAAAGAGATAAGTGGTGGAGTTTTAAACCATGGGGCAGCAATGAAACAATTGAAGATAGTCAAGTGCTCGGACGGGCTGATGTGGTACAGGAATCTGATTGGCCAGACAGTCCAACTCATCAGTGAGGACGTCGAGCGTGGTAAACCAATCTACTGGAGCCGTGAGCCTGCAGGGTACAAGAACTTTATATGGGCACATGATGCTGAAGTGATTGAGTCTGAGGATGCACAGTGAAAGACATTCCTTATTTAATCTATAACCTTGCTATTATAGCTGGTACAACATATCTTGTTGTAGAATACGACTGGTCGATGTGGTGCTACCTACTAGCAATGTGCTTCATTGTTACGAGAAGTAGTTCGGAGAAGAAAGATGAAAGAACTCAATGACCATGAGCTCCTTGAGCAACTAAGCAAACAGCTTAAAGAGCAACAGCGTTTGTTAGATGAACTAGCAAGACGTCTCAGTGCAATCGAATACAACAATTGGATGCACACGCCTCTGCAACCTAAAAAAT
>JACCDW010168162.1_pt1 | contig 27357 bp, 36 predicted proteins | sample 7449781 | NCBI WGS metagenome assembly JACCDW01 (sample SAMN15323449, study PRJNA562643) | freshwater metagenome | isolation source: river surface water | place: USA:Blue River Watershed | collected 2017-08-18
CCCTTTTTTTGGGCAGGGAAAGTTGAAGGCTGCGGTCCCTGTGGACCCAGGTACTCTCTCTCCTTCCAGCAACCATGGCAACTGTCATCCCCTCCCTCTCCGCTACCTGCATCTGCCCCATCCGCCGAACTCTCTCTCTGCGAGACCGTATGTACGCCCACGACGCCGTCACCTCCTTCCAGGCCATCTGGCGGGGCTACAGGACCCGCAAGAGCCTCAAGATCGAGCAGGACGAGGAGTTCCAGGATATGCTCGCCTCCTGGAAGAAGCTCGATGAGATCTACCGCCTCTGTGCGATGTGCCAGAACGTCCTCGTGGACCTCCACCGCAACGACCCCGCCTGGGACGCCGAGTCTACCTCTTACTACCAGGCGATGCTCACCGAGGGCCGTGCTCTGGAGCAGCTGGAGATCTACCTCCAGAGGCGGGGCTGGAAGCGGCCTGTCCCGAAGCCTCTCCCCAAAACCACCGTGCGGATCTGGCTGAAGGAGGCCCTTGAGCTCTCCTGCTAACGCATCCATACAAACACACCTCTCAAATACAAAACCAAAGACAAAACCTTTTTTTGGAGCGAAAATTTGAACCCTGGCTCCCTGTGAGAGAGAGTACACCCGCACAGTTCAAGCAACAGACACAATGGAGTACATCGCAATCCTCGAGAAGAAGATTGAGAGGGGCGAGATCTTTGTCTTGTATTGCCAGTGGACGGGCAACGAGGCAGAGCTGGAGAAGCTCGCCAAGGCCATGGACTCTACCAATAGAGACCCTGAAGACCACATCACCGCCTTCACCTTCTCTCGCCAACGCCTCCCAGAGTCCGTGGTGGATCTCCACCTCGGCATCACGGAGTTCCAGGTAAGCGTCTGGAAAGATATGGGGGATGGAGACGACTTTGAAGAGGTCTCTCTGCCCATGTTCACCAAGTGCTCTGGGACCTTTGTCTTCCCAGAGAAGGCCTTTCAGAAGTGCCTCGAGAATGACTTCAGTGATGATGAAGATGAAGAGGAAGAGGCAGGTGAGACTGACAGGGCCCTTGCCATGGATGAGCTCTTCAGCGGCCTCCGCCTGAAGAAGTACTTCAAGGCCTAAGCCTTCTTGTACCAGTAGCAAAACAGAAACCCAAGAAAAAACACCTTTTTGGTAGGAGTACAGCTAAAGCTCTCTTCTTGTCAAGGAATAGTGCACACCCCAATGGACTATATTGCCATTCGTGAGTGGAACTTTGAGAGCAGAGAGACAGTTGTCTTCTATTGCCAATGGACGGGCAACGAGGTGGAGTTGGAGAAACTTCTCATGCTGATTGAGCTTTCCATGGAGGCATTGGCAGGCGCTGAAGGAGAGGTTAGCACCTTCCAAGTCTCTCGCCGCCTCATTCCAGAGTCCGTTGTTGATACCCAGGTGAGTCTGAAGGAACTCGGATATCCTGAGAGTGAGTTCGTACTGGAGGGAGGAAAGAGCAAGCGGTTTCCTGTCATCCGACCGCTTTTCACAAAGTATTCTGGAACCTTTGTCTTTCCACAGAAACAGTTTGAGACTCTTTTGAAAGCCCATGGGCGAGAACCAGATGACTATCAGTACAAGTACGATGAAGATGATGATGAAATCGTACACGATCTTGGTTGCGACAGGGATAGAAGCTTGCACAAGCTCTTTGGAAAGAGACGCTTGAAGAACTATTTTCAATCTGTCAGGGTATAAAATTTGAAGGACTCTATGTTCCTATGAGACGGTACATATACGATCCAAATGTCTTCCCCTGTTGAGCAGTCTCCCCTCAGTGCCAGGATGGACAAGCTTCTTGCCAAGAGGAAGTTCCTGATTGCGAAGAGGAACCCTTCTGCGGCTGACAAGGCAGCTCTGGAGGCTCTGGAGGTGGAGATGAAGGAGTGTGAAGAGGCCCTCCTCCAGTCCATGCCGTCCGAGTGGGATCGCAAGGAGTACCGTCTTGCTATGCGTGAGATGGAACTGGATGAGCAGCTAGAGGCTCTTCATGAGTGCGGAGAGCTCTCGGAAGAGGAGATGGCTACCCTTAAGCGTGTGGAGGCAGAGCTGAAGGCTGTTCGGAAGGAGATGGACGAACTGGAGGAAGAGGACTACTAACTCGCAGTGTGTACCCTAGAAGAATCACAATCCCACAAACCTTTTTTTTGGAAATTTGAACGCATGCGCTCCTTCGTCTCCTGTACTTCTCCTCTCTCAAAAATGTCCGCCTCTCCCATCTTTGTTGCTCTCCCTGCTGGCCGTGCCTTCTCAGAGTATGACTCTGACGGTGATGTCATCATGGCAACCACGCCTCCTCGCAGGCCCATTGCGTTGGCGCCGCCTCCTGCTCCCATTCGGATGCCTCGGATGGATGCAGAGCCTCGTGAGGATCTGCATCCCCGCAACCTCGTAGACGACATGGACGAGGCAATGCCTCCATTCCTCTTTGCAAGGGGGAATGCTCCTCCTCCCTTCCTCCCGCCTCCTGAGGTAGAGGCGCCTCCTGGTGGCGAGCCCGAGGAGGAGGCGGGATGGGGGATTCAGGACCCTCTCCCTGAGAGCTGGTGCGTCTCAGCTGTGGTCCCGGATCTCACTCTGCGCCTGGACTTCCGTCATCCTCGAGTGCTTCTCCACTTCTTGCGCTTTGTCTCGTCCTACAACGAGATCGCCCCTGAGGGAGAGGAGATTCATCTCCCCGCAATCCCTCGAGAGGTGGCCCAGGAGATCTACCAGCACAGCGCCGTGAATGAGGTGCCCGAGGAGTTCCAGATCGAGGCCAAGGAGCTGCGCAACCTCGTGAGGCGTCACACCTGCTGGTGCGAGCGGTGCGAGAGCCCTTAAGCAAACCCCATAAAGATACATCCCTCTTCAAACTCTCAAACACAAAGACAACACCCTTTTTTTCTAGGGGATATCCTCCCCCAGTAAAATTGAAGCGTGAACGCCGCCCAAGGACTGGTACACTCCCTCACTCCAAGTTCCCACCACAAAATGTCTTCCATCCTCCTCTCCTTTGATCTCGGTCGGATCTCTCAGGATCAGCTGCCGCTCTTCATGGCGCACGCTGCGAAGCTGGATATGCTCTACAGGGAGCTTGCGGGGATTGCTCCTCCGCAGTACGAGGCTCCTCCTGCAGAGAGCCTCCCTCAGCCCGACTTTGAGGACAAGGTCGAGGCCGAGGCCGAGAAGGATCTGGAGGAGATGAGCGGCCAGGAGCTCCGTGATTGCCTTGCGGATCTCACGGGAAAGCCTCGGGGGAAGAAGACCTCGACCAAGTTCCCCACCAAGGCGGATCTGATCGCCGAGATCCGCCGTCTCCAGGCCAGCCCTGAGCGCAAGGTGGAGGAGAAGGACGGCACTCTCATGGTCTCTGCTGAGCGTCGCATGAGCGAGGACTCTCTCCAGGAGAAGAAGCCCCGCAAGAGCCGCTGGGAGGGCATGACGCCCGAGCAGGTTGCTGAGGAGAAGGCCAAGATCGGCGCCCGTCTGAAGGCGGGCCGTGAGGCCAAGAAGGCGAAGAAGGCGGCGGCTGCAGAGGAGACCAATGGCTCTGCGTAAACACCCAACCACACCCAAACAAAACAAAAAAAGGGCTCTGCCCACCAAAAAAAAGACAACACCTTTTTTTGGTGTCCATAAATTTGAAACAACTTCAGTCCAGGAGCCTGTACTCCTTCTTTCTTTCAATGGCGTGCCAGGCCCTTACCAAGTCGCTGACCCAATGTCGTGGGTGGCCGTTGAAGGGTGGGAAGTACTGCCATCATCACAAAGACTACACGCCAGGACTCTCCAGGGAGCGCTGGTTCCAGCGATACATTCTCGCAGAAGGAGCACCGCCCTTCCATTTCGTTTTCTCCTCTGCAGCGCAGCGAGAGGCGATTTGTGAACCGATTCGCAAGGGAAGGATTCGCCTGACGAAGAAGGATCTTCTGGCGATTCCTGCGACCAGCGCCTACATTGATGTCTATTTACTTCTTCTCTCACTCAGCGGTCTTCCCCCTCTGAGCAATGTGGCTCTTGCCAATCTGTGCGGTGTCTACTATCTAAAAGCCATGTGGCTTCGGCCAGAGCGTACTCCAGTGGTGTGCCGTGAGATCGAGAGGCTTCTTCTTGCTCCTACAGGGAATATGTTCTTCAAGTATCTGATGGGCATTCCGCTTGCTCTTTCAAAGGTCCCTCGTGATAACAGAATGTATGATGTCATGCTTGAGATCGTTCCGCCTCTTCTCGACTCACAGGGTGCAAAGGAGCTTTCGTGGCACAGCAAGGAGAGTCTGGATGCGATCCGGATTCGCTATGAGGAACACCTGGGCGCAGATCATCCTATCACAAAAGCTCTCGTAGAGCAATGGCTTCCTGGACTAAAGAAGCTCTATGCGCAGCAGAAGGAGATCCAAAAGAAGAGGACCGATCAGTTCAAGGAGGAACTCATGATGAACCGATGGCACCCCAATCGTCTTTGGACCTATCTGAACATGGGCCTGGACACGGATGACATGTAAATTTGAACAATACAACAACCAATCTCTTTGTACTCCTTTTTCCTCTCACAATGAAGTGCCAAGCCATTTCTCGGAACTTGAATCCGTGCTCCAGGCATGTGGCGGATGGCGAGGCCTATTGCCCTCAGCATGAGTCGTATACTCCAGAGCTTCACAAACAACGCTGGTTCAACCGCTATATTCTTGGAGTGCAGCAGTATTCCAGGAGCTTCTATCTTCTGTATCCCTTCTCGGAGTCCCATCACCAGGCCATTGTGAAGCCTCTTCGGTCAGGAGAGATTGTGATGACCAAGGAGGACATCCAGGCGATTCCCGCAGAGCGGTGCTATCTGGATGTGTATCTTCTTCTGGTGTCTCTGGGAGTTGCGAATCCCCAAGACAATCCTTCTCTCTTCAATGAAGCGATGAGGACGTATTTCACACTCTTTGCTTGGGTGCCAAATCCCTCTCCTGCTTACTCCTTGCAACAGGAGATTGAAAAGCACTTGATCGGATCCTCAGGCTTTCTGCTCTTCGAGTATCTTCAGAGCATTCCGAAGGTCCGCTTCAGAGATGCTTCCTATGGAAACGAATTCTTCTTTCACACCATTCCCTCTCTCTTGGAGACACAGGGAGCCAAGGAACTGGCCTGGTTTCCGCATGAGGCTCTGGATAGGCTTCGCCTTCTCTACGAGAGGGACCTGGGAGTCGATCATCCTCTTACAAAGACTCTTGTCCAGCGATGGCTCCCTGATCTGAAGGAGCTGTATGAAACAGAAAAGGCGATCCAGAAGATCAAGATGGACCAGTGCAAGGAGGAGCTGATGATGAACCGCTGGCACCCAGACCGTGTCTCCGCCTATTTGGAGATGGGTCTCGACATTGACGACATGTAAAAATTGAAAGTGTTTGAGCGTTGCACACCCGTACCTTTTTTCCTCTCTGAATCAGAAAATGCCCAAGGGAATGAGCTACGGAAAGGCGAAGCGCTCTGCGCAGCGCAACAACGATGTGCTGAACAAGGATGTCCTCTCGGATCCTGAAGCGATCTTTGGGCGGATCCTGAAGCCTCTTGGCAACTCACGGTTCCGTGTGAACACCACAGATCATCGGGGCTATCCGATTGAGGCGGATGCTTCTATCCGTGGGAACAGCATCCGCATTACCACGGGAGATCTCGTCATCCTCGGCCGAAACGAGTCTGCAGGCCGAGTCATCTTTGAGATCATGGGATCTTGCGACAAGAAGACAATCAAGCAGCTGCGAGATGGCAAGCGACTCCACTCGTCTCTCATGGCAGAGTCTGATATGCTGGACGACGACTTCTTCGACCGTGACGAGGAAGGCGAGGAGGAGCCTGTGAAGGCACAGGAGTCCTCGAAGTCCACGCCTGCGGCTGCGAAGGATGAGGAGGTTGACATTGACGAGATCTAAGCCTTCCAAGATCTCCACACAGACCACACAAACACAAACACAAACCCAAAACCCTTTTTTGTAAAATTGAAGCCTTGACGCCGCTTCCTGACGGTACACTCTCTCCCTCCAACACACCGCAACCAGAATGTCCCTCCTCACTCGTCAGCTTTTCCTCCAGACGCAGTCGGATCGTCTTGATCTGCTCCGTCGCATGGGTGCTGGGGATGACTCTCCTCGAGTCAAGCAGCTTCTTGCAGGCACGACCAATCGTCTGGTTCAGCTCCAGAAGCAGATGGATGCTGAGATTGCTCAGGCGAAGGAGAAGGCCGCTGTCCAGGCTCCGAAGAAGCCCAAGGAGAATCCGCTCGAGCTTCCTCGGGCTACCAAGCAGCAGGAGGCCTATGCGGCAGATGTCTATCTGCCCTGCTGCGACTGCAGCAACACCTTCGTCTGGACGGGCAAGGATCAGCTCTTCTTCAAGGACAAGGCGTGGGGAGCGCCCATGCGGTGCCCCGAGTGCCGTGAGGCAAAGAAGACCAAGCCCAGGGCTCCTGCTGGAAAGACGCTGAACTGCTGTGACTGCAAGACGGACTTCTTCTTCTCCGACGACAAGCAGCGGATCTTCCAGGAGAAGGGATTTGCCGAGCCCAAGCGCTGCGGCCCCTGTTCCTCGCAGCACAAGTCTCTCGTCCCCCTCACCCTCATCTGCGCCTGCTGCTCCAAGGAGTCCAACTTCTCGGTCAAGGCCCAGAAGGACTTCAAGGCTCGTGGCTGGGAGCAGCCCAAGATCTGCAAGGAGTGTCGCATCGCCAAGAAGGCCGAGCATGAGGCTGCTGCTGCTGCTGCCGCCGCTGCGAAGGAGGCCGAGGCTGCTCCTGTGGAGATCGAGGAGGTTCAGGAGGCCTAAGCAGACAACTCTCACACAACCAAACATCCAAAGACAAGACACTTACCTAAACCCCAAAAAAAACCTTTTTTTTTGGGTTTTTTGGGGGGGTAGGAATGGGTTCTTTAGTCAAAGACCAGCTCTTCTTCATCAGAGATCTGAATCTTCCGCTTGGGATGCTTTGGCTGCTCCTTGACAGAGGCTGTGAGGTCGCTGATGACAGGATTCGTCAGCATCTCTGTCCAGCGAGGGTCAGAGGTAATGGCCTCGTGGATCTCGTCCACCTTCAGATTGTATTTCTCTGCGAGAATCTCCACAATCGTGATGTGGACATCTGCAACATGCTTGAAGAGCATGAGAAGGGTTGCACGGAGCGCATCCTTGGGAGTCTCTACAGGCAGAGGCTCGAGCGTACCTCCTGAGGCCAAGGAGACTTGCTCCTTCACGAGGCGAATCTGCTTTGTCTCTGGCTTGATGTCCATTGTGTTTGCTGGAGGGAAAGGAGTACAGAGGTAGGAAGGGTGCAAGTGTTCAAATTTCGCCTTAAGAAACCTTTGCTACACTAAAGAGTATGCTCTGCCGAGGGGTGGTTCAAGAGGCACGAGGTCCAAAATCCTGCTGGCTGCCTGCAGATAGAAGTTCTTCCTTTCAACTCTGTCGTCGGTGCCATTTTCATCGGGTGACTGAGATTCTTGATCAGTTGACAGACAACTATAGACAAGGGGTGCTCCATCCTCCCAATGAGCTCTTGTTGAGTTCTCGAGAATTTTTGAATGATCTCCTTCATCCAGCACGAGAACAGGCTCTTCTAAACTTATTGGTTGCGCTTCATCGGTACAATAAAGTGCAGTTTGTTCATGTGCTTCAGACTTTAAAAGAACGGAGTGTCTTTTGTATTCTGATTGCGAAAAAGGTGGAGACGCATCGGCCAGGACAGCGCTGTGCGGTCTACAGAGATCTTCTGAAGGAGCCTACTCTTTGGACTTCAGACGCAAACTGTTTCTTCTGCTGGGATTGTCTTGCATGGTCCATGCGGCAACGGAATCCTCAGATCTTTCCCAAGCTGGAAAAAAGTATTCCAACTGCTCTTTCAAAGCTCACAATAGATCTCTATACCGCTACCGGACCTAAGCCCTATGTCGAGTTTTGCGTTGCAGCAAGTCTTAGCGGAAGGGACTGGTATGCGATTGCGTTTCTCGATTCAGTGTTCCATCTGCTTCCCTTAGAGGCAGTGAAAGGATTTCTGACCTGTTTGGTTCAGGAAGCACCCTATCGAGAAAGACTCTTGCTTCAGACTGATCTTACGAGTATTCCTCTTCCACTTCGAGAGCCTGAGGTTCTACTCCCCATGCGAAAGGAGATCTACAAGCGTATCAAACAGGAAACAAATCGGTATAAGGAGGATCTGATGATAAAAACATGGCATCCAGATCGCCTGTTTTCCTGGTGCTTTGATCTTGACGATCTGAAGGATTTTTAGACCTAACTACAGGCAATCTGAGGAAGAGCGGAGAGCTCTTCTTCTACAAGAGGAAGGATCTTCTTCTCAATCTGTTGGCAGAACAAGCTTACATCAATATTCTTGTTCAGCTGACATATCTCTTCATAGGTGAACCAGTTTGCATCTTCAATCTCTAGAGTATCTTGAGGGAAGAGCCTATATTCTTCAGGGACCTCAAAGATAAAGTACTCAGCTGCCTTGTACTTCTTGTAGGAGATGTAGTCCCCTGGAAGGGTCAATCCAGTCTCTTCTTTGAGTTCACGAAGGGCACAGGAGAGAGTGGTCTTATCAGATCGTTCACGGTGTCCCTTGGGAAAGGACCAGATGTTTCCCTTTCGTCCCTTGACTAAGAGGATTCGATTGTTCGGACTAATACAAATACATCCATACACCTTCTGCGTAAGAGGCTGATAAGACTGAAAGGGCTTCGGAAGAGGCATGGTGCGCATAGGCTCGCAAAGGGTAGTGCTATGGTTGGAGGCATGGATCGCTTCAATTTTGAGGGCCAGAGAAAGGTTAAACACAGGTCTCTTTTCTCAAACAGAGAATGCCGTGGGTTGCAGGTCACTTGACAGGAGGTCTTGGAAATCGTCTCTTTCAGCATGCTGCCGCAGCAGGACTGGCAGAGAAATGGGGTCACACGCTTGTGTTTTCTCTGCCAAACATGAGTCCTACGAACCATGGTCCGTTTGACAGCATCTTCAAGTTGTTTCCATCTGTTCCTGTTGTAACGGAAGAGGCCTCTCAGTATATGATTCCTGAGCCGAATGGACATGTCTTTACCTACAGTGCCTTTCAAGACATACCGATCGCACAAAACTGTGTCGTCGATGGCTGGCGTCAGACAGAGCGCTATTTTCCTAGGACAGGCGTTCATGCTGCCTTGGAGACGGTTGTCTCAAAGGAGAGACAAGCTGACCTTCGGAACAAGTATGATCTGGAAGGGAAAGAACTCCAGACCTTCTTCCTTCATATTCGTCTGGGCGACTACAAGATCCTTCCTCATCATCAGATTGATCTTGGGACCTATCTTCGAAAGGCGTGTCAGCAGTTTCCACCTGGAACACGCTTTCTGGTGTTCTCCGATGAGGCTGCTGCTCACAAACAGATGTTTGAAGATCTTGTGCGGAAGCTGGGTCACAGCCCTGTAGTTGTCGAGGAAACAGATGAGTTGGAAACCTTATTTCTTATGAGTCAATGTTGGGGAGGTGCGATTGTGGCGAATAGCACCTTCAGTTGGTGGGGTGCGTATTTCGCACGGCAGCGGTGCCCAGACCCTTCCTCCTACAAAGCCTTCTATCCAACGGTATGGGGAGCAGGGCTACCTCCTGCACGAGATGTGATCCCCTATTGGGGCATCGGCATTTCTCCAAGCGAAAATTGAAGGCACCTTGGAGATGCAATGCTGTATACACCAGCCGCCATGCCGCCTTCTTATCACTTCCCCGAACTCTTTGGCGTTGTGAGGATCCAGTCCTATCGTGAGCCTTGTTTGCAGTTCTGCACTGCAACACCCCGCAACCGTCATATCAATCCTTCTGAACCTCCTTGCTATGTCATTCAGAATCTTCCTGAGGATGAGGTTTCCTTGATCGAGCCTCGAGCTCATCTCTCTCACCAGTTCTTGGATCAGCAGATTCGAATCCTCACCTGTAAACACCCGATCACAAGGGAGATCTTTGATGTTCCCTACTGGCATCTCCCGATTCGGATCTACAATCGTGAGACAAACCAACAGATTCCGATCCTGGACTTTCACTTTCGGAGTTGGTTGCCTCGAGACTATACGCCATTTCCTCTCTTTCTGAATCTCTCAGAGTCAGAGCTCAGGCGAATCCTCGCAGAGATCAACCAGGAACGCTTGGCTCGGATTCGCATGGAAGAGGATGCGAGGGCTGAGCGCTCTAGTGGCTTTGACATTCGACGCTTCTTTGGAAGAGAGGATCGTGATGACCGACTGACGCTTCCTGAGGAGGAACTGGTTGGTGTGCGTGGTCCCAGGACACCTCCTTCTCGTCGAACTCGGCACAGGGTATCCCCCCCTCCTGTTCTTCAAGTCCGTGAAGAGCCTGAGATCCGAGTGATGGAAGTTCGTGTTCCTGTCGAGCGGGTTGTGCTTCAGACACGCTCTCCGACTTTGCCCACTCCTGTGGGACAGGTTCTTCTGGACTATGCTCGAAAGGGATCAGAATCCTGTCCGATTGCGGCAACCCCCTTCTCAGAGTGTGCGTCGTTGAGTGTCACCTCATGCTTCCATATCTTTGAGACGGAGAGTCTGCATCGCTGGCGTGAGAGCCATACATCTTGCCCTGTGTGTAGGTCTGAAGTGGTCAATGTCGTTTCTGAGCATCGCTAGATGAAGTGTCAGCGCTGCGGAACACAACCCGGATATCACAGCTTTGAACACTTAGCAGATCTGTCAGCTACATCTCTTTTTTATTGCTATCCTGCTCACAATACGAAGAGTGTACGAACGCACGAGGATATGCTGAACTTTGCAAGTCATTTTCCAGACGAAGGGTCCTGGAGGCTCCTCTTCCATGCCAATGGGTATGGTCTCAAGCAACTGATGCCTCTTCCGATTGCCTTGGAGTTAGGCCGTCTGGTCCAAGAGAAACATCTGGGAAGGCTTGAGAAGGTCTACATTGTGGAAGGGAGTTGGTTCTTCACTTTCTTGCTGCAGTGCATCCTTCCGTTTTTACGCAAGGAAATGCGACAGATCTTTGTTCTTCTCTCTGGATCTCTCTTGGAAGTGATGTCACAGTTAGAGGCAGAGGGGATCCCTCTTTCGTGTTTGTCTGAACTAAGACAGCGGTTTGGGAAAGTTGAAAGCGAGCGGTAGGGTGGGAAGGGTACATATGACTTCTGTACCTCTCCATGGATACCGATCCCAAGACACGGCAGGAAGTGAAGGGTGGCAAGGCCAAGTGGAAGACTCCCTACAGCAGCAAACATGTCAGGATGCAGGAGTCCCTCCGATCAAAAAGGACAGGTACATCTACATCGAAAACTCCAGCACCAAAGTCAACCCCTTCCTCGTCAGGAGCGTCGCAACGGTCCCAGAGCTGATTCAGAAGATCTGTGATTACATTCCTCTGAGTTGCGACAGTGCAATCGGAATGCGGATCAGCGATACTCGGATGGGAACGATTGGCCGAAAGATCTATGAAGGAGATCTTCCCTCTGAGGCCTTCTTCCTCTATGTGAACTTGTATCTGAAGAAACACCCACCTGTTTCCCCTGGTAAAAATTGAACAGGGTGTTCCGCAGTGAACAAGGACACTTCCCCTGCTTCCAATCAGAATGCCCAAGTCCAAGTCTTCTAGCCGCAAGTCGACTGCGTCTTCGCAGGGAAAGCCTACCCTTCTCAAGCTCAATGAGGAGGAGTATCCGAGCATCGTGATGACGACCAAGGCTCCGAGCAGTCGGAAGAGCACACCCAAGACCCCTCGGCCCTCCTTTCTGGAGCCTCTGCCTCCTACCGCAGCTCCCCCTTCTGTCTGGGACCAAATCGGTATGACAGAGGCTGAGTATGAGGAACTGCAGGCCCGAGTTCGATCTGTCTTTGCAGCACAGCGCAAGAAGGAGTTTGAATCCTACTTGATCGCCGATCTGGAGGATCCTACCTTCTGGCTCCGTCGGTTGGAGCAACTGGAGATGCAGCGTGAGCTCTATAATAAGAAGTGGGGATGGTCTGCTGCGGAACTCGCCTGTGTGGAGCGGATTGATGAGGAGATCGAGGAGTGCGAAGAGGAGCTGGATCGTCTCTACTCCGAGGAAGATCGTATCGAGGTCGAGTACGATTAACCCTCATCTCCAGTCAACCCCTTCTCCCTTTAAAAAATTGAACCCTTTTTTATGGAAGAAAGACAGTACACCATGGCCACTGATTTCAAACCGCTGATTGTAAAAGAGTTAGATACGCTGAGGCAGGCGGATCTCATGGACAAGTTTGTGTTTCCTGCTCGTGCCTATGCCACGGCGATTGAAGCGCTTCAGAGCCTTCCTGGTCCCATTACCAAGCTGGACGATGTGAAAGGGGTCAAGGGAGTTGGAGCAAAGATCCAGTTGAAGATTGAGGAGATTCTGACTACGGGCAAACTGAAGGCAGCAGACGAAGTGCGTGCAAAGCTTCCTTTAGAGGCCTATGAGGTTCTCCAGAAGGTCCATGGCATCGGTCCTGCCAAGGCCAAGGATCTCGTCAAAGCAGGGATTATGACTCTCGATCAGCTGCGAAAGGCGTCTGCAGAGAATGCGAAACTTCTGACCGCAGCACAGAAGTTGGGCCTGCACTACTATGAAGATGCTCTTCTGCGGATTCCCCGAGATGAGATGGTAGAGCATGAGAGTCTGATTCTGTCTGGTCTGGATTCTCAGTTCACAGGAACTGTGGTGGGATCGTATCGTCGTGGAGCCGCCAGTTCGGGTGACATTGATGTTCTGTTGACGCTGCCTGATACAATGTCCAAGAAGGAGCAGGGAGAGCTCTTTACAGAGATGGTCACTCTCTTCAGAGGTCTATATCGTGGATACGCTGTCGTCTGGTCCGACAAAGTTCTTGGGCTATGCTCGCCTGGATGAGGAGCATCCTGTGCGTCGCTTGGATCTGCTGATGGTTCCGAAGTCAGAGTATGCATATGCGATTCTGTACTTCACAGGATCGCAGCAGTCCAATGTGGCGTTCCGTTCGTATGCCTTAGACAAGGGATACACTCTGAATGAGCATCGGATGGAGCCGACCAAAGAGGGAGTGCCTCCTGTTCCTCCGATGGAGACAGAGGAGGATATCTTCCGCTTCTTGGGCCTGGTCTATGTGGAGCCGTTCCACAGGAGGGATGGAAGGGATATTCAGTCCCTGTAAAATTGAAACTTGATCCCAGTGAATGTCCAGTACCCTTTTCCTCTGAGAACTACAATGAATACCTACCGTGTCACTCTCACTCTGAGCTTTCGTCAGCATTTCTGGGACGAGGACGACTGCTCGAGTTGGGAGGAAGTTCCGAAGGAGAGGAAGGCAGAGCGGAAGGCCAAGAAGGAGGCCTTTGAGCGGACGGAAGCCTATTACACCAAGCACAGCCTGGAAGACTATGTAAAGAGCTTCTCTGCGATGGGATTTGTAGAGACGCTTCTGATGGACGAGGAGTCTCTTGTTGCAGCCGAGTGGGATCCCAAGGACTTTCAGATTCATCTGACGGTGAAGACAGAGATGTCTGAAGAGGACCTTCTGAAGGAGTTGGAGTGGGTGTCTCTGGAGGACAGTGAGTATGAAGGCTGTGGAGATTCGGGGTGGCTCATCTTTACACGGGGTCCGAATGGAGAGCCGTATCATGGTCAGTATGGGGTGAAGGATGTCTGGGAGTATGGCCTCACAGACTACCGTCGCAATCCCATTCTGATTGTCAAACAGGCTTAGACATCAAAGCTCTGGATCTCTGCATTCTGGGGATAGGGTTTGGTTTTCCTCCCCAGTGCATGAATAAAATCCCCGTGACTGACCACAAGAACAGTCTGATAGGGGGACACATTGCTCTTTAGAAAACTCAGAAACGCACTGATTCTCTGCTCAAGTTCCTCATCCGATTCCTTCTTTGTCTCATCCTCGTCCGGAAGAAAATCACAAATATCAACCCGTTTTTCACGGCAGTGAAGGGTGTAGATGACTTTCCCACGCTTAATCTTGCTATACGCAAGGGTTTGTTGTGCTCGTTTCATGACAGAACAGAAGACAAGATCATACTCTCCTTCTACAGCGGAGGCTTGCTGCTTGCCAAGCTCGGTGAGGTCACAATCTTTTTCCGAGGTCAAGTTCGCATTGAAGATGCTCTGAGCATGGCGTAAGAAGTCAACCTTCATCTGCTTTAAGAAGTCTCTACGACTTTAAGCAATGGGACTCGTCCTGCGTCTTGTCTGGGGAGCCAAACTTTGCCTGACAGGTTGGTCTGCCTATCGGGCGTGTACTACAGATTCAGGCCTGCCTGTGATTTGTGCCATATCTATTTTTTATTTTGGGGTTCTAGTCTTAGCGACAGCCTTCTCCTGCAAAGGAGTTCCGAAGCCTCAGGATCTGGATGCGTTGGAAGGAGAGTATTTGCGGCGGTTGGAGGAAGGAGTTCTTTCTGAAAAACAGGATTAAGGTCAAAAATTGAGGTAGAGTTTGGCCAGGTTAAAGGCCTAGATCTACTTTCTATCAAAGACACGATGGCCTTTTCATCAAGTTCCCTGACGACGGTGGGCACCAAGGGTTCCGATGTCTATACGGCAACGGGTGTAGGGGATCCTCATGTAGCCCTCAGCGTTCTTCTGACTCGTGGAGCGAAGCCGAGTACGGTTCGGAGGGGCGTAGCGGCGATTCTGGCCATGGAGAATCAATACGAGGCTCTGAAGGATCTCTGTGTTCTTGCGTTTCAGACCCGAGATGTGCGTGGAGGCAAAGGAGAGCGTGCAGTGGCCTTTGAGATCCTGAAGACTCTCCTGGAGCATTCTCGCTATGCCTCTTTGGCAGAGAATCTTCTTGAACTTGTTCCTGAGTATGGAAGTTGGCGAGACCTCTTTGTGCTTGCGCAGACGCATGCTCAGGAGCGCATTCACAGTCTTGTTGCAGAGCAACTAACCAAGGATCTCCATGCACTTCAGCAGAGCAAGTCTGTGAGTCTGATGGCCAAGTATGCTCCTCGAGAGGACAAGTATCCTGAGCAGTTCAAGGCGCTGGCCAATCGCTTGTATGCCGATGAACCCAAGTATTCTCGTCGCTGTAAGATGCTTCGTCAAACTCTGGCGTCTCTGAATAAGGCTGCGAAGACGGTAGAGATCAAGATGTGCGGGCATGCCTTTGCGGAGATTGATCCTGCACAGGTTCCTGGACGAGCCCTCCAAAAGTACACGAAGGCCTTTCTGAATGAGCCCTCCTCGTACAAGACTCCAGAGATCCCTCGTCCTTTGTATGAACCGGATCGAATCGCCTGTGCAAAGCATTTTCAGGAATATTTCGCAAAGGCTGCGAAGGGAGAGGCGAAGCTGAATGGGTCTAAGACTGTCTTCCCTCACGAGCTTATCAAGAAGGTTGTTTCCATTCTCACTACGAAAAGCCATAGTCTCTTTCCAAATCAGACAGTTGGACACCGGAAAGAAGTTGTTCGCTCGGATGAGGAGAATGCCATTGTGGGTGTCTGGAACCAGATGGTGAAGGATGCGAAGGAGGGTGGAGGGCTTGGACGGAGTCTGGCGATGTGTGATTTCAGTGGCTCTATGCAGTGCTCAGGATCCAACAAGGACACGCCCTATTGGGTGTCTATGGCGATGGGCCTTCTGATCTCTGAGGTGACGATGGAGGAGTTTCAGGACACCTTCCTGACCTTTGATTCAACCCCCAAGCTTCATAGACTCCCGAAGGGAGATATCTTCCAGCGTGTTGCCTCTATCACCCATTCTCTTGGTCAGGGCACGAGTACGGATTTCCAGAAGGCGATGGATCTGGTTCTCCAGCGCTGTAAACATATGCGTGTGAAGCCTGGTGAAGAGCCTGAGAATCTCATTGTCCTCACCGATATGAACTGGGATCAGGCTTGTTCCTCCAGTCAGAGCAGTGCCTACACTGGAAACAAGTACCGCCACGTTGTGAAGACAGATCCTTGGCAGACTCATGTGGAAATGATTCGAGAGGCCTTCAAGAGGGCTGGCGAGGATATGCATGGTGAGGGTCAAGGTCTGACGATGCCTCGCATTGTGATCTGGAATATTGCTGCGACCAGTGCGGACTTCCATGCGAAGGCTGATACGGAGGGTGTTGTGATGCTCAGTGGGTGGTCTCCCAGCCTCTTCAAGGTGCTCCAGAAGGAGGGCGTGGTGATTCAGACCCCTTACCATGCACTCCGTGCTCAGCTGGATGACCCTCGCTACGATCCAGTGCGTCAGAAAGTGGAGCTCTGGTGGCGCTTTGGGCAGTAAGGCGACTTGGTTCTTGAGAAGAAGCTGTTCAGTGTTTCCGTGTCGTCCTCCGTTTCTGTTCCTGTCGCCTTGTCTTTCTTCTCTTTCCACCTCTTGGAGCAGACTGAGGAGTATATCTCCCTGTTTTTTCGCTGACAGGCAGATTCATGTACTGACCGAGTTTCCGCACAATCTCATAGGGGAGTTCAGGGATGACAGGACCGTTTGGACTGTTAGCACTGGGTTTCTGGAGATTCGGACGGGTCGATACATAGGAGAGGGTCGCCAGTTTCTTCGCAGCAAGAGATTTTCTTCTAGCAACCTCGTCATCCAGGAGTGTTTGAATCTCTTTTCTGCTTGCAAGATCCCTCGGTGTTTTTCCTTCCGCATTTCGTATCGTAGGATCGGCTCCAAATGAGAGAAGTAGTTTTACAGTGGACGGTTCCCAGCCGATTGCTTTATGTAAGGCAGTCATTCCTCTTTTATCTTGATGATTGATATCCATCCCCCGTTTTAAAAGATAGAGGAGAACCGCATCGTTTCTGGCAATCGCTTTATCAAGTGCAGTTTCTCCTCTATCATTTTCAACCGTAAGGTCTCCGCCTTTTTCTTCAACCATGTAACGAAGTAGATCAAGATATCCTTCTCTAGCAGCTTCCATTACAGGAGTATTTCCAATGTCATTATCTTTTAGATTTAGATCAGCTCCTTTCTCTATGAGGTAATATACAATCTTTTCATTCAGTCTATCATCTCGTATAGCGAGGGCAAGTGGGGTCAGTCCAATCAGGCCTTTCCGATTGAGATCTGCTCCCTTTTCTACAAGATATTGAACGCTTCTGAAACGATTGCTCGAACAGGCTTCATGAAGAGCTGTATTTCCATTTCGCTTATCTTGAAAGTTGATATCTGCGCCTTTCTCTAAAAGGAGCTGTAGTATAGTTGTATTTCCTCTTTGTGCTGCTTCATGCAGAGGATAAATATAGAAGGGAGTCTCTCCTACATCTCTCAGATTTACTGCATTGAGATCTGGATAGGTTCCTGAATCAATGATTTTGCGAAGGGTAGGAATATCCTCTTCAAGAATCGCATGATAGAGATCTGACATTCTTTCTAGAAAATCTTAAGAAAAAAGGAGTAGACTTAGAATGCCTTAGCGAAGAGCTTAGTAGACCCTCCGAAGCTCTCCTGAGTCTCCCTCTAGGGCAACAGGATTCTTCAAGACAATGCGATTGCCATAGTCCCAGTTGGTGGACCAGAAGGTTGTCGTTGCACAGGGTGGAAACTCACACCCCGTTTCGTCGAACATCGAGCGGACAACAGATTGGACATAGGGTAGCAATGTTTTGATCTCGGCCCGGATACTCAACCCAGGACCACCAAACTCTTGAATCAGATGGACTTCAAGAGAGATACTGTACTTTCCATTGAGTTCTTTCCGCATATATCCCAGAGTCTTCGTCTCCTTGTCAGGTTCTTCCTCAGACAGACGCAAGGTTGCAAACAAGACACGAGGTTGGGTCAGAAGTTGACCCAAGACAGTGAGTTCCTTCCGAAGATCCATCTCTTCATCCTCTGTGAGCTTGTCTGAGGTTCGAATGCGTTCCTCCTCCAGCATGTCAAGCTCCAGACGAATCTGGGCTCTGCGCTGAATGATATTCGCTTCCGTTTCACCAAGCTCGCCAGACTCCTTCTGGAGAGCAGCAATGCGTTCGTCAATGGAGGCCATGGGGACTGTAGGTATAGGACTCTCCCAAAAAAAAGGTGTTCAAATTTTGTGGGAAACGAGTGTCATTGGTTAGTTGGTGTCAATCTCGAGGAGAGTGTAGCCTGAGACGACGAAAGTGAAGATGCCATCTCCGAAGGTACACTGAACAGGCTTCTCAAAGGTGTAGATGTGGCCACCGCCATCATTCTTGGTCATGCAAGAGGCAGGAGTGATCCCGATGATCCCTGCATCCACCACGAAGGCCCGGTCATCCGATCCCGTGTACTCCCCATCGCCATAGGCAGTCCCTGCGACGAGGAAGAAGTTGCCTGTATCCTTCTGGGTATAGAGACCAGATTCGTATCCATTCTTTCCAAAGACACCCTTGTAAAGAGTATTTCCCAGAACATAGCACAGATCTCCAATGTAGTACTTTCCTGCAGGCGCAGTATACTTGAAGGTGTACTCGTGGGACCAGTTGTCTGCTGTGGCAGGAGCCTGCTTCTTGGGCACCCAGGTCTTGGACTCTTCACTCTGGACAGTGATCTCAGGACGGAGGATGCGAGTCCACTCGAACCGCCACTCCTGCTCAGAGAGGAAGACCTTCTTGACGGGGTAGACCTGGAGGAACTGCCCCTTCTTGGTGAGGACTGCAGTAGCCTTGCGCTCATTGTTGGCATAAAGACGAAGTGTGGAAGACATTTGGATACGGGGTTGGGTGTGCAATCCAACCCGGTCCCCATCCTGTTCAATTTTGTCTCACCACTCAATGGAGGGATGTCCAAGGCTTCATCCAGCAACTCTTCACATCTATGGGTATAGATTTTACGAAGCCTGTAAAGAACTTATGAATCTTGCCTCCAAAGATTCATCCAGCATCCCCTCCGTGGATTCACTTGCTCTTCTGGCGAGCTTATATCCGGACTCAGCAGAAGTGCCCTGGCCAGGTAGAGTCCGTCCAGCAGACCCTCCTACAAACACTATGGTGACTGGGAATCCAGACAGTGGATTCAGGGAAAAGAAAGTAATGATTCGCAAGATGAACTTTCGGGAACTAGAGTTCGATCTAGTTCCGTTTGTTTATAACAACAACCCGTTGTTTCGTTTACGAAACGACATCGGTATAGGTTTTTGAGACACCATTGTATGGAGTGAGAAGAACCTAAACTTTTTCGACAAGACATCGAGAGGATGGAGAGCGGTCAGATCAACTTTATAGCCTCCGATCTTCCTTCTAGAGACATGCCAGAAACGGCCCCTCTTCTTTGGTCAACACTTCTGAGCTTTGGAATCATAGGCTGGGGGTTGTATGATTTGTATCTTAAATCCAAGTCGTCTGATACACGAGTTGAGGAGATCGAGGAGCATCTTCACTCTGTAGAAACAACGCAGGCTCTGCAGACTGTGACACTTGATGAGATAGATCAGCGGATTCGTGAAAAGAAAGACTATGATGACACGGAAGAGATTCAAGAGGATACCTATCAGGCATGGAAAGGTCTGTATGAAAAGGGGGACCTCCAACTCAGCCTCGTGATCTGGAGAGAAAAGGTGAGCACTGTGGCAAAAAACCAAGAGTGGATGGAGTGGGATGGAGAGCCAGATGCTAGCTGTACCGTCCGTGATTTCTATCTGGGAAATGGATCTCCCGACTTCACGTGGACGGTTCGACAAACGGATGAGCTTGGTGTCAATGCTACCGTCTCCGAAACGATGATAAATGGATGGGACAGTGTTATAAAGATGTCTATTCATTTCCATTGTCCTTCTCTTGATACTCTGATGTCTGTGCAGTCAGAAGCATGGAATGCGAGTCTCAAGCATGCCATGTCTACCAACGAGATTGTGTGGTCTCGTGCGCTTCTCCCGAAGGCGGAAGCTTTGTAAGCTGAATACACTGAGCATACGACAGTTGTTCGTTTCCACAGAAATCATCAGTGGATTTGATTTTCATACAGGATTCAAAGGCATATCTCTCTTTCTCACAAGGGCTCTCAGAGGTCTTTTGAGGAGGAGTCCAGAGACTTGCAACGGAAGCTACGGCACGGTGAGCGATCGCTTGTCCGGTTCCGAAGGCAAGCCCTTCTTTGAGAGTCTGTCCAAAGGAGGAGGGTGCCACGGGGGTAAAAGGAGGACGAGCAGGATAGATTGGAGTCGGTTTGTGAACGACAGGAACAGGTGAGGAGCGCTTCGTAGAGGTGGTTCTAGGCATCTTACCTTGGAGAGAGGAAAAGCGTCGCCTTCAGTTTTCCCTGTCGCAAAATTTGAAGAAAGGAAACTCTTGCCGATGGGTAGCGACGATGCTTCCGATTCGGTCTGATCTCCGAGCCCTCATTGCCAAGTATGGCCTTGTGGCTGTCCATGCTGAACTCCAACTGGAGATGAAGGAGACCTATGAGTTCCTCCGTCAGATGTATGAGCCAGCAAAGAAGAATCTTGTGATTCCGATTGCAGAAACGATTCCTGATCGGATTGCAACTCCTCTCCACAAGCCGCTCCAGGCAGTAGTTCCTGTTGAAGTTCCTGCTCTGGACTTGATGAGTTCAGAAGAAGTGGCAGAGGAAGAGGAAAGCCAGGGTCCTGTAGATCCGACCTTGAAGGAAATCATTCTGCAGGCCAAGGCAGAACAGCCTCAGGGAGAAAAGTTCTCGAAAGCGAGGCACAAGGAGGAGGTGGCCAAGAAGCACAAGGAACTTACAGAGAAGGGGATCAAACCGGAGAGTCTTCTCACCAAGGAGAATCTTGCAGCATGGCTTGGACAGGGAATGAGTTATATGCGAATCGCTCGGGAGATGACAGGTGTCCATGAAAATGAGATCGCTGCTGTCGCCAAAACATTTGGACTCGCCAGTGATATCAAGAAGTATATCGTCATGAAAAAGGGAGGCAAGTAAGATTACTCTGAGCTCTCCTCAAGAGTCTTTTTCTTGCTCTTCCGCTTTGCCTTGGGCTTGATGTCCTCTTGGTCTTTTCCAGTGAGACTGGATAAGGCGGAGAGAACCAAGGACTGAAGCGCTTTGTAGTTTGCTGTCGTTTTAACAGAGTATTCATGATGATCTTTGCTCATGTCTGTGATTTGTTTGTCAAGATGTTGGATCGTGAGTACCGTTGAGGTAATCTTCTCCGTGAGCAGTTCCACATCTTTGGAAGAGTCTTTGGATTCTAGAAACGGCTTCATATATTTCATGGTCTTAATGAAGCTTTCAATCATGTCGTAGGTATAGGACAGATCTCGTGACAGGAAACAAGGAATAAAGACGAGGAGTTGCTTGTCATCGGTCCACCGGATGGAGATAGAATCTTCCATCTTTTCAATCCGAGCTGTGAGGGCAACAAAGACTCCCACCTTTGTTGCAGGGTGCTGTTTCATGTCTCGCTCGAACTTGTCTACATTTTTGGTGTAAGGAACATCTGTCTCATGATTCTTGACTTCAAAGCGAACTTCCAGTGTGTGGAGAATCGCTCGAAAGTCTGTGGATTCTTTTGTTTTTCCAACAGATTCCAGAGTCCAGTTCTTGAGATTGGAGGAAAGGATCTGAAAGTCCCGTTCTCCCTCTGCTCCTCGTTTGGAAGAGTTTGACTGAACAGCAATGCGCTGTTGAAGTTTCTCTTGGAGAGCATCAACCTTTTCTTCCTTGGCTGCAAGTTTCGTCGTAAGGGTTGCTTTCTCGTGCTTGAGTTCTTCAAGCCTGTGTCGAAGGTCTTCAGCTTGACGACGAAGTTCTCCAAGCAGAGCATCTTTACCATGAACTTCTGCACGAAGCTCAGATCTCGCAATGCGAACTGCTTCCTCCCGAACAGACTCAACAGTTGTTGCCTGGAGCTGGTGGATTTGATTCTTGAGATGTTTCTTTTCAGAGTCATCTCGGAAACTGAGACCTGTTTCCAGAAGAAGATCTGCTAACTGCAGAGCCTGTTCTGTTTGGGCAGGGGTCGCTCGTGCAAGGAACAGCGGAATATGAAAGCTGGAGGGAACCGTAAGGACAATCTCTTTTGTCTCGTCCATTCTACTGTCTGGGCTTAGGAGGCCTTTAACCGGTGGATCCTTTAATTTTATCGACTTGGACCCAGGGTGTTCGTGTAAATCCATAGCCTGAGGCTTCATTGATATAGTTGTGCATATAGAGCTTTCCTTGGAGATTTGCGCAATCAACAAAACAAGCAATCGAGGAATCCATGAGATGACAGGCTTTTGCATTGCGAAGGAGGACAAGAAGATCTAGGAGGGAATGGACCTCGAACAGGGTGCCCATGTCAGGATTCACAAGGCCTTCTATGAGAGGATATGAATACCGCTTGAATCCCAGATACAGAACAGGGGTCGTAAGAAGATCATCCTTCGCAAGGAGATGTCTTAGAGTTTCTGGATCAGCATTTCGATTTCGACTGGGATCATCATGAACTACCACATAGTTCAAAGAGCCAATCCGTTCACAGACAGTCTCATACAAAGCTGACGCTCGTGAGAGATCAGACGGAAGGCGGAAGTCTTCAAACCGTTGCTCACAATCATATCCAAGAGGAAACTTATAGAGGCAATCGATCCACGAGGCGCCGCTGTTCAACCAATAACACTTGCGGGGTGAGTGAAGCCCAAAGGGGATTCCAAGATAGGTGATACCATCAATCACAACAGGTGTTCCCTCAGGTCTACAATCAAGTTGTTGGAGGACAGGATCCTCTGGATCAAAGGAGGAGTCTTTTTTTTTTAACCAGTAAAAGGTGACACTAGGGTAGTCTTCATACAGGTGAATCAATGTATGTTTTCGATAATCATCTGCAGCTACAATTCGAAGTTCCTCCACACCCTCTGTTGTTTGAAGAAACCGATGGACAAGACCATTTAGAATAATGTGATCTCCCACACCTGTGTGTCCAAGAAACAAAACCCGCATTTGTTTCTTAGGCACAAGATTCAGAAGGGAAGGCTTCTCCGCAGTTACGCCTTGGAGACTCGTTCAAACACAGTCCATCCATTTCGGTCGTCAGGTTCATCGACAAGAACCTTCCAGTCGGGAGACTCCATAAGTTCCTTGCGAATCAGATAGTTCTTCACAACCTGGGAGTCATCCAGGCAAACAATCTTCGGATTCTTTGTCTTTAGAACAGCCCAGTCTCCATGCGCCGAATATTCGCCTCCATCAATCACAACAACATCGAGAGTTTCCTCGGGAATCGTAAAGACAGAGGATCCAAGCACCGCATCTGACTCATCCTTGTGCCATGTCTTGTACTTGTCTCCTGCGGGACTATACTTGTGAAACATAGGATGAGCCTCCACCTCTTGGAGAGTCATCAGATTCTTGTGAAGGGTTCCGTTGATCAGATGGAGCTGGGGAGCCGTGTCCCTCCAGAAAAACATCGCACGAGCATACATCTCCCCGTTGGCTTCGAGGGAATAGAGCTTGGCGGTAGGGTTGTTTGTCTGGATCCCCGTCATCAGGCAACGGGTGGATCCCTGTCCATTCCAAGATCCAACTTCCAGAAAGGTAGAATATCGGGGATTGGAAGCAAGTTCGAAGAGATAGAGTCCAAACTTCTGATCGATGTTGATCTGTCCTGGCATTCTACATCGCTGCTTGGCAGATATTTAAGCTGTCTGGGAGTCCCCTTTCATCACTCGGTAGCTATCGGAATCAAAGTGTTGCGTAGAGACTTCAAAGATATCTCCTTCTTCTAAGCACTGAATCTGATGCGGCTGCCCTCGTTTGATTGTCACACAGTCTCCTGGAACTAGGATCGTTTCTATAAGATCTGCTGAGCCTGTTTGAATCCATCGGAACCAGAATCGCCCTGAGGAGACATACCATGTTTCCTGTTTCTCAATATGGAAGTGCATGCTGAACTTGGCCCCTTTGTTGAAATGAAGGATCTTTCCACAATACTGAGGGTTATTTTCGAGGATCAACTCGTAGCCCCATCCTTTGTCGACTCGGGTGGGCTTCGATACAAAACTTGAGCCATGGCGTGGCCATATAGAATCTACGTTCTGAGACTTATCATCAATGTAGAGGTCATAATCAGGCTTTCCAAAGAGAAGGGTATGATATTTACACCCCCAGTCCGCAAGTTGCTTCCGTGTGAGATCTTCATAGTTCACAGCTGAGCGTGTTCCACGGGCTGTCCAATAGGTGATCGTATCTCCAGCATCATATCGTTTGTTGACTTTCTCAATGCGATCCATGAGGGGGGTACAGATCGAATACGGAGCATCGGGTGTAGGCTTCGTACAGATGGTTCCGTCGATGTCTATATAAAGTCTCATTCTGGTAGTGTCTAGAACGAATGTTTTTAGATGCTACACCACAAAGCATTCTCGTCTTAGGAGATATCTTTCTGGACTATACCATGTATGGCTCAGTAGAGAAGTTGGCCAATGAGGCACCGTTACCCGTCTTTCGAAAAGAGCGTGAGACGATTCGTCTGGGTGGCTGTGGAAATGTCGTTCAGAATCTTGCGGCCCTTGGGTGTGAGGAACTGCATGTCTTTGCGGCCTGTGGACACGACAGAAAAGGGACTCTGATTGAGTCACTCTTAAAGCAGATACGAGTGGAGCCACATCTTCTACGAAAGGAAGGAACGGATACGATTAGCAAGCATCGGTTCTTTTGTAAAAACAAGTTGATGTTTCGCTACGATGAGGAGGAACGCTTTTCCTTGACCGAATCGGACGAGGCTCACGTGATTGAGGAGGTCTGTAGAATCCTTGACTCACGACGAATCGATACGATCTTATTTTCTGATTACAACAAAGGATTTCTGACTCCAAGGATTTGTCAGACTGTAATTCACTTCGCAAGAGAGCGTGGTATTTTTACCTGTGTAGATCCGAAAGATGATTTTACGAAATACAGTGGATGTACGCTCTTCAAACCGAATCGAAACGAAGTCCAATCGCTGTTTCAGATTCCCTTCTCTCTGTCTCATGTAGCAGATGTTCATGCGTATATTAAAGAGAAGGTTGGATGTGCGATTTCTGTCATTACGTTGGGGGAGTTAGGGATTTCAGCCCACTTTGAATCTGGTGAGTACTATTCGTGGTGTGATGAAACCAAGGAAGTGAATGATGTCACAGGGGCTGGCGACATTGTGAATGCGATCTTGGCCTATTTTTATCCACAAGGAACGTCGAAGAAGCATTGTTTGCAGCTTGCTTCCCATTTAGCAACAATGTCTGTTCAGCATGTTGGAACCTACACGCTGACCTTTTCTGATCTCGTGAATGCTCAGAAGTATGTCTTTGGATCGAAGTTGGTGACGGTTGATGTCTTAGAAAGACTTCAGCGGCCACTTGTATTTACGAATGGATGTTTTGATTTGGTTCATGAAGGACACCTGTCGCTGCTGCGACGCTGTAAAGCGCTGGCAGGGTCCACACACGATGTTGTTGTTGCTCTGAATAGTGATACGAGCATTCAGAAGATCAAAGGACAAACCAGACCCATTCGACCTCAAGACGCTCGGATTGCTTTGCTAAATCAGATCGAACAGGTTGATTGGATTGTTGTGTTCAATGAGGAGACGCCTGTCGAGTTGCTACGGAAGCTTCACCCTGATCTCTTAGTGAAAGGAGGAGATTACACGCTGGAGAAGGTGCTTGGAAGGGAGTATGTGAAGAGGGTAGAGATTGTTCCCATTACGCATCCGATTTCAAGCACGAAGATTCTGGAGACGATGCAACAGAACACACAATGCTAAAACTATTGTTCAGATCGATCCCACTGCGGAAGATGTTGGTGCATCCATGGTCCTTCAGAAAGGCTTCAACAATCTCAGGGGTGAAGCAATGACGATGTTTGCGGTTGTGCCAAGGCCTCCAGTATACCTGGGAAAGATCAGGGAGATACAGGAACAAAACTCCATTGGATTTGAGTTTGGACAGCCAGTACTCCAAAGTGTTTGTCCAGTTGTCTACGTGCTCCAGACAGTGGCTAGAAAAGATGTAGTCAACTTGGTCGTCGGGCAGACAATCTGCTGTGTATCCATTCGCAAGAACTTCATCGATACCGATAGCTCCAGGAAGCTTCCACTCCTCCTTGGCAAATCCGATGTCATACCCGATTCCTTTGCAAAAGTGTTTCGCAAAGGGAATCGCAAACTGCGCAGCATTTCCCTTGGCTTGAAAGGCAGGGTAGAGGTGTTCTTTGAAGGAGATCAAATCCATCTGAAAGAGAGACGGTCTTGAGTTTAGATTGGTTTCTAAAATTTGAACTTCTTTTTTGCTGTGAGGTTCCTTATACAATGGCCTATGGTCGTGATACAGAAACTCTCTTGAATCGATTGGAGGACTCTTCACTTCTCTATAGAAGGCTTTTCCGATCCCTTGGATGTGGAGGGCCCACTCGATTGTATCTTTCTGGGTTGCACATCCATTCTCTTCCCGAGCTTCCTTCTACACTTGAAGAGTTGAACTGCTCGTACACGCAGATTACATCGCTTCCTGCGTTGCCCAAAACTCTCAAGTTGCTAAAGTGTTTTGAAACGCCTCTCACATCCCTTCCTGAACTTCCTGAGGGGTTGGAATGGTTAAACTGTGACATGACTGCTATACAATCACTTCCCCCTCTTCCTCGGAGCTTGAAAGGGCTAGGGTGTTCATACACACCCCTTACATCCCTTCCCCCACTTCCTGATTCATTGCTCATATTGAACTGCTACAATACGAAGATAAAGGAGCTACCAAGACTTCCTAAGACCTTGGTAAGGCTTTGCTGTCAGGATACGGCCATTGAGAGACTTCCTGATCTTCCTGAAGGGCTTCTAATTCTGGATTGCGACACTCAAAAGATACGGTGGAGACTAGAGCAGGACTCCAAACAACGAATCCAACGCCGAATGAAGTCTGTAGAAGAGGAGCTTGTCGCAGCCACATGGCACCCTGATCGGTTTGAAACTTGGTGCTTGGATGAGGAGGAGAAGAAAGAGACTGAAGAGATGTGCGACTAAGGCGTGAAGCTTCTTTTTTGGTATCACACCTCTCCGAATCAAAATCAACCGAGAAAGAAGAATGGCGCATGGACCCGACACAGCGAAACTGCTGCAGAGACTCGCAAGAGCAACAACTGAACTAGATGTCACAGGATTACAAATCACATCTCTCCCTGACCTTCCTGATGAACTTCAGCAGCTCTATTGCCAGCATTCACAACTCATAACTCTTCCAGAACTCCCTGCTGGCCTTCAGAGGCTCTCTTGTTATGATACACCTCTCACATCTCTCCCTGAACTTCCTGCTGGACTTGAGGAGTTAGAGTGCCAGAGTACACAAATTACATCTCTCCCGGATCTTCCTGCTGACCTTCAGACGCTGGATTGTTCCTATACACCACTTACATCTCTCCCTGACCTTCCTTCTGGACTTCAGTGGCTGGAGTGTTCAGATACACCCCTCACATCTCTCCCATCCCTTCCTCGTGAACTTCAGTCGCTCCGTTGTTCCGATACACGAATCACATCTCTC
>JACCDW010357448.1_pt1 | contig 27338 bp, 29 predicted proteins | sample 7449781 | NCBI WGS metagenome assembly JACCDW01 (sample SAMN15323449, study PRJNA562643) | freshwater metagenome | isolation source: river surface water | place: USA:Blue River Watershed | collected 2017-08-18
ATGCCTGCTGCTGCTGCACCTGCTGCACATGCTTCTATGTATCAATATCCGCCAGCCCCACAGTCACTTCCTATAGTATCACCAAGGTTTATACATAATAGGCCACATCAAGATCCAGTAACAGGTGAAATGATACATGTATTACATAATACAGTAGATAATAAGATTATATATTATAAAATTAACCCATATACTGGTCAACCTATATATCTTCATCCTGTAGTACCTATATATCAAAAGCCATATTATCCTCAACCACGCCAAGTATATCAATCGCAACAACAGAAGCAAATACTACCACAACAACCTAAAATTAGAACAATATATAGTGAACTTCCAGATGGTACATATGAATCACTTACTACAGATATGCATACAGGTGAGACAATAAGTCGTATAAGTATTAAGAAGGATGCATATTTAAGAGGTTTAAAAAGACAAGGGATAAAAATAAAACATGGTGGTAATAGAACTCAAAAGGCATCAAAAGCAAAAAAACAAAAAACAAGAAAACAGACAGTAGGGTATGCAAATATTCTCAGTCTTGATGGAAAACAAATCTTATACAAAGTCCCTATAAATTTGATTTAAATAATAAATAGTATATTTTTATTAGAACAATGCAAATCCAATATGTATCTGATATCCATTTAGAAACCCGTCCTAATACATCAAAGCCAAACTTTAAAGATATATTAGATCCTGTTGCACCATATTTAGCATTATGTGGAGATATTGGAAATCCATTAACTCCTAATTATGAGGAATTCCTAAAATATTGTTCAGATAATTTTGTTACTATATTCTATGTATTAGGTAATCACGAATATTATAATAGTTATAAAGTGGAAAAACTCCTAAAAACTCAGAAATTTATAACGGATTTGCAATTTAAGGAGTTGTCTGAAAAGTTGGAGTTGGACTCCGTGGAATCCAGACTTCGGAAAATCCGAGGAGTTTGCTCCAAATATCCGAATATCAGACTCCTAAATCAGGACTCCTATAAATTTCCAGACTCTGACTATGTTGTGATTGGGTGTACACTCTGGAGTAAACTTAAAATGCACCCCTACAAATATACAGCTTTTAACGATTTCTATCGTATTTGTGAAGATAATGAATCCTTATTACATCCTGATACATATAATAAATGGAATTCATCAGACAAGGAATATATTAGGAATACTCTGAAAACTCTATATGAGGAGAATCCAAATTATAAGATTATTATGTTAACCCATCATTGCCCTACATATGATGTAATTGTTGATAAATATAGATTAGATGATCCAGATAATATGAATTCATTCTTTGCAAATGATGATGAAGAAAAATTAGTAGAACAAACCGCTAATATAAAACTCTGGCTATGTGGGCATACACACGGGTGCAAAAAGATTACTGTAAATGATACTATTATAGCAACAAATACATATGGATATAATTATGAAAAAATTGACGGATTTTCAAATAAAGCATTAATAGAGGTATAAAGTAATTAAGTAAATAATAATTAAAATGTTAGAATCCTGGTTAAAATGTGAAGAATGTGGTGAGAAAGGTGAGATAATTGCAAGAAGTCCGATGGGAGATAAAGTAGTATGTAAATGTCCTAATGGGCATATATGGAAAATGTAATATACGAATAATACAGACACAAATAAATATAAGATAAACAAATTATTTTTATTTTATATTTATAGAGATGAATAAGAAGTTTTTAAGAAAGACTATGCGTAATAGAAGAGGTCGTACTAGAAGGGGTGGATCAGCAACAAGCCTACCAGGTGCATATTTTGGAATAGCTAAAGCAGGAGGTCCTCCAGTAGAAGCTGGTAAGGATTTATTAGGTGCATCTGGAAATATAATTCGTTCCTCTTTAGGAATATCTGGTGGTAAAAGACGTAGAGTAACAAGAAAACGTGGTGGATTTTTACCATCAATAATGGGAACATTTACAACAGGAGTATCTAAATTCATAGCACCGATAGCATTATATGCAGGTTATAAGTTAATGACTCGTAAAGGTAAAAGTGGAAATAAACATAGAAAGCCTCATAAGCGTAGATAATGCGTTTAATTAGGAGTTACATCCAATTCCGGACAAGCCGGTAATAGTCCAAAATTAATAGTCTAAAGCCTGATTGGACATTTTAACGCAATGAGTCAATCGGCTGCCAAACCAAACGCAAATGGAAATTTGTTTGAAATCCGTACAGTGCAATCGGGTGCATTTAGAACATTAGTAGAAGCTCTAAAGGAGATTCTAACAGAAGCAAACTTAGAGTTTGATTCAACTGGAATCCGTATTATTGATGTAGATGAGACTCATACAGTTCTGACATATCTAAGGCTAAATGCAGATAGATTTGAACATTTCTATTGCCCAGCCAAATATGTATTAGGAATCAATATGATTTATCTGTTCAAACTGATTAAGACTCTAAGTAATAATGATAGTCTAACTCTGTTTTTACCAGCATCAAACCCTAATAAGCTAGGAATCCGTGCGGAGAATGCAGAGAAAGGGACAACAAATACTTGGATGATGAAGCTATTTGACACCAATGTTGATAATATTGATATGCCTAATATTACATTTACATCAATTATTCATATCCCATCAACTGATTTTCAGAAGATTTGTCGTGATTTTAATGCACTAGCTGAGAAACTAGAGATTACAAGTTCAAATAATGATTTAATTTTCAGATGTGTAGGGGATTTTGTGGATGGAGAGACAATAATTATGTCAAATAATCAAGGGGGTATTGAGGTAACACGTACAGGTAATTCAAATGAGATTGTACAAGGGATGTTTGAACTCAAGTATCTAGTTCTATTTACAAAATGCACAAATCTGTGTGCAAGTACGGAGATTTATCTACGCAATGATTATCCACTTGTACTAAGATACCTCGTTGCAAATCTAGGTGAAGTTCGCCTCTTACTGGCACCTCAGAAGCAGAAGACGGATAATATTGGGCGTAAATAAACAATATAAATAATAATTATATTATAACAATTAAAATAATAATGTTTATATATTTTACATCAAAAGAGCAAGAAGAATCATTTGATATAAAATATAAAGAAGCTATAAATAAAAAACAAAAAGAATTAGATATAGCATATAGACATACAAAGAAGATTCAAAAGTTTACAGCAAAAGCGCATGTATGTAGGCCTGAAAGACGATTTATTGTAAAAGATGGAGAAGTATATTTAAATGAAATAAATGAATCAAATAAATGTCCTAAAATGGAAGTAGAAGATGGTGGAGTATATAAATTAGATTTAAATTTTGAATGGGATATAAGAAATTTTTTTATAAAATATTCTGAATATATTGTAACATTTTATCCTGATGGAAAATATGGACCAACTGTAGAATATTGGAATTCTTATGGATGTATGCCTGCATTATTGGAAACTTTTGATGGGGATAAAATAATGTTGGAAGATGAATCAAAGTATGAATTATGTGTTGGATAAATATTATGAACTGAACATATTAACAAGTTCATCTTTCAAAGGGCCATCTTTCATTCCACCAAACATTATATCACATTCATATTTAACTTTTGTAAGATATTTTTGTTTAATGATTTCAAGCTCTTTAATATATTTTTCTGCATCTTGGAGTTTAGCTTTTAGTTCAATATTTTCTTGGAGCAATTGAGATTCCATTTTATAAATGTAATTTCGAGTGCATTTTATAAAAATATTATGTTTTCAATTTTTATTTTTAAGATATTTATATTTTATAACAATTCCTCTTTTGCTTTTGCGCACTTTTCCAAAAAGACAATTAATTTTTGGCAAGCTTTTTCTAAAAGCTTATTACATCTTTTTCTGAACAAATGGTGTATATAGAATATCTGCTTCACGAATAGCAGGAGTAATTTCAGATGAAATATCTGTATTATTTTTAAATTTTTGTGCATTAGTATTCCATAGCTTAATAATATTAAATCCGCGTTTAGGAGAAATGGAGATACCGTTAATAGAATTTTCAGGATGACAAGTGACACTACCAAGCATACAAGCAATTAGGTAACTAACATAAATTTCGCTGGCATCTTTCTTTTGACAACGAAATGAGTAACATCCTCCACGAATATTACGATGATCTTCCCATAGAGGAGGGATAGGATCGTGCATCATAAAGAACATTCCATCAGAAAAGCTTTCAGTTTTAAGTGCTTCAATAATAGTCCAGAAATCTTTCCAGGTCTTAACAGAGCCTAGATTTACAAAAGTATTGAGAGTCCATTTAGTTTCCTCAGGTGAATGGAAATATAGTGTCCAAGAACCAGTTGGAATAGGTGAATCAATATTTAAAGACATCTCCTAAAATTATAACCTTGGAATTACTTTAAGCCTTTGAAGAGTTAATGCTTAAACGTTTGTAACTTTAAAATAGTTTATAACAAAATCAAATTTTGACATTATTATAAATATTTGTTATATTTATGTAGTTATATTATTATCCAATTTTCTAAATTTATTAATTCATCTAGTTATTGTTCAGATGAAGACTCAATAATTTGCATTGTATCTGGAATATTATCAGCTGATTCTGAATCAAAATCATCAGTATATTCATTATTAGATGGAGTAATTACTTTATGTGTAATAAATAATTTATTTCTATTAATTGTAGTATAAATATTATCATCATCTAAAGAATATTCTTGTTCATCTCCCATTTCATCAATAATATGTAGATTTACAGAATACTCACATGTAAACCATATTTTATTTTTAATAGACCATAATGTAATAATTAAATATAAAGAAGGTGCATTAATAGGAATTGTATTTATTTTTAATTTTTCAATAAAGGTATCAATAGGATATTCTTGTTTAATTCTTGAAATATTATGGATAGCAACAATTTTAGAAGAAAGCCAAGGAATTTTAATATTATTTGTTGTATTACAATTATATTGTAGTGTATTATTTAGTTCATCATAATTCCATATAATATCAGATAAATTATTAGAAGTATGCATTAATGGAATAGGGATATTATATGAAGATAAAAATACCCATTTTGAATTCAAACCTGTTACAGTATTATATACAGAATCATATAATTTTAGTGTATAATCAGAAATAGTAATATATGTATCGTATATATTATTAAATAGTTTAAACATAAATAATAAAAAATCTGAACGTTCTACTGGCATTTATTATACTAGTATAAATATTATATATTTGTATTTAAGTTGTTAATAAAAATATATATTATTGTATTATATTAGTATAATAATTTTATTTTATTATATTATATTATTGTAATTTTAGTTTATTTTAGTTTATAGAATGCAATAGTTTGAGTTTTTTCTTTCCAATAACCGATTGGATTTTCAGATGGTTCCTCATCTTCATTGATTGAATAAATGAAACCTTCACCATCTTTGTAGTATTTAGTACCCTTAAACTCAATTTCTTCTAGTTCAAGACCTTCTTCCTCCTCTTCCTCTTCCTCTTCCTCTTCCTCTGCTTCTGCATCTGCTTCTTCAACTTCTGTCTCTTTTACTGTATTTTGTACAGTTTCATTTTGTTGTGATACTTCAACTTCTTCCTCTTCCTCTTCCTCTTCTTCTACTTCAACTTCAACTTCTTCGACTTCTTCCTCTTCCTCTTGTTCTACTTCAACTTTCTGTTCTTCTTGTTCTGTATTTTTTGTTTCATTTACATGAACAATAGCTACAGATTCAAGATTATTGTTGTCACATGTATCATCATTAATATCAGGTACATCACTCATATCATCTGGGATATTAGGTTGTAGTTCTGGTGTTTTTAGAAGAGGATGAACAGATGCAACACTTTCGCTATCATTAGACATATTATCATCATTTTCTTGTTTATTGACACAATAAATGCATTCAGATTCATTATCTGATTCTGACTCACTATCAGAATGTAGAATAGTTTGATTTACAATTTCATTCTGTAGAGGTACAATATGATTATCAGTCCAAGGATCATCAACACGAATAGTACGAATATTTTCAATATGTTGTAGTCGTGTATTAATAGAATCAATCAATGTTTGTTGACGATTTGTAGTATTAATAAGTGTATTAATATTATTAGAGATATTTGAGATACTCATCTTAATACTAGCGATATCAGTACTATAATTATCATAAGTATTAATATGATTATTGCGATTATTTACAGTACTATTAGTATATGTATTAACATTATCATCTGGGATAATATTAAGCCAATGTTCCAATTGTTCAAGTTCTTTTTGAACATTTGTAACACAAGTCTTAATGAGGGTTGAACGAATAGTGGACATTTCCTTACTCATAATAAATCACGCTAATTTTTTAAGTTGATAAAAATAAATCAAATTTTATAACTATATAATTTATAATATAAAAATGATAGTTATAATAAGATAAAATAAATTATTTAAATATGTAGTTTAGATTCATCAGATTTAATTTTAAGATTAATACAAGCATCAAGTGTAGATTCCCAGGCCTTGAGTGGTTTAGTACGTTTTAAACGTAGAACTTCTTCGGCTTTTTGTAGGCGTTCTTTTACAGTTTCAGAAACATTTTTAGTTAGCGATGCATCATAAAAATCAATAGGTTTAGTATCCATAGTAGCTAATAGACTTACCATAGGTGGTAGATGTACATCAACGCGTACTTTATATGAACGAATTAGATTACGATAATCTTCAATTGTTAGAGAACCTCCAAATAATTTAAGGGTATTTCTAGAAGGGGCGGGATGAATTTTACCTCTACACGCTTCAGAATAAAGGCGATATAGAAGTGCAAGTTGTTCCCAACGTGTATGAGAATCTTGACGCATATCAAATAGATAAGCAGCTGCACATTCAGGGCAACAAAAATTACCAAATACTTGTAAATATTTACCTTGATCTCTTAGTGGTAGAACTACAGGTCGATTAATGAATGTATGACAGCACCAAAAGCAAGCAGAATCAGACCTATCAGGGATAGTTTTCATTTCGGAAGAATCTTTATATTGAATAAGGAGTGTATCTTTGATATTATAAAAATCAATAATATCATTTGTAGATGAAGTATTAGATGAAGTATTAGTTGCAGAATTATTAGTATTAATAGTTGCATTATTAATTATTTCATTACTATTATTATCCTCTTTAGAGGGAATAAAATTAACAGATGAAGTATTTTCAGGTAATTGTTCTGCAATATCAGAGAAAGGATCAAATGAGATATATGGTTCAGGAGCTTGCGGTGGTGTAGGATCATAAATTACAGGTGCATCATTAAAAATAACTTCTTTACTTTGTATAGGTAGATGAACAATAAGCGGGCGTTTGATTTCAGGTTGTAGATTACCTTGAATTCCATCAGGAGTAATAACAGCAACAACAGGAAATTGTTTCTTTTTAGAAGTTTTTTTAGCAGGTTTTTCAACGACGGTATTTACATTATTAGGTTCATTAGTAGAAGAATCATTATTAGATTCAATAATTTTAGGAGCAGCACGTTTACCTCTTCCTCGCCCACTCATAATAGACACTAAGTATTTGTGTCACAGTTTGATTTAAGTTGTTTTATATTTTGAGTACTTAAAGAAATAAATAATGGCTAAAATAGGGTTTAAGCTTTAAATACTATCTAATAGATAAGATGTCTATAGACACAGCATTTTGGTGTGAAAGAGTAAGAACGTGTTTTTCAATGTTTTTAAAAGACCCAACTACCTTACAGCATTTACTTCTATTCGGTCCACCAGGATCAGGTAAAACAACCAGTGCAGGATGGTTAGTTGAACAAATATGGGGAAATAAGAAATCTCTAATGTGTATTTCAATGAATGCAGCTGATGAAAGAAGCTTAGAATCAATACGACAAAAAGTATTTCCATTCCTAAAAGTTGACTGGAGAACAGAAAACGAAACTGCACCTAGATTTCTTATTTTAGATGAATGTGAAACTTTAACTGAAGCTGCACAACTATCACTCCAAACAATCCTTAATTATAATCCAAAAGATATTTGTGTTATTCTAATTTGTAATTCACAAAGTAGAATTCATCCAAAATTACGTCAAAGGTTACTTAAGATAAGATATGATCCGCCAAATAAGTATGCAGATTCAAATAATATATTTAGTTCAATAACACGAGGAGATTTAAGACAAACTACACGACAAAATGAAATAGAATATCGTCTATGGCAATATATTCATTGTCATCCATCTGAAATTAATAATATTATTAGTAATACAAATGTAGATTATCAAGCAATTATATCTGAAATTCTACTTTTATCAGATATATTCAATATTTTAGACAATGATATACTTAATCAAATAAATATTCTATACCCTCTTGTTAGTGATAGTACAATTTTATTTAAAGAAATTAAATCATCCATAATAAAATTAATCAATGACTTTAAATACAAATTTGAAAATAAAATACAATAAATATAAATGTAGACAATTATACTTAAAATGACTGATTTCACAAAAACTGACTTACGTGTTTCTACTATGGTAATTACAGCCCATTGGGGTACACAGATTAAACTTGATACTTTATTCAATCAATTGCATCAAGTAATTATTCCAATATGGTATCCTGATGTAGGTATTTTAAAGTTTGAACATAAAAATATGGTACTTGGTGCAAGTTATAAAGATATATTTACTAATCGTAAAATTACTTCAAAGTCTTTCTTTAATCAATCTACGATTGTAATTCGTCGTAAAATTAATGAAGGGAAAGAAACAGAAGGTTGGAAAGAAGTAAATGTTAAACTGTTTGCAAATGGCGGTATTCAAATGACAGGTGTTACATCTGAAGAGTTTGCAAAACAAACTGCAGAATGGCTACTTCAAACAATCTTAACTCTTCCAGAATCACCATTTGAAGGCAATGCCGCAATTGAACGTTTCTCTGTTCAACTCATTAATACAGACTATTCACTAAATAAATTTATTAATCAAGATGCACTTCATAAGATTTTGATTAATGAATATAATCTATTCTCAATGCTCGAGAAAACTATCTATCAAGGTGTTAATACCAAATTCTTCTATAATACACTAAATCCATCAAAAGGTATCTGCACTTGTGAAAACTTCTGTAAAGGGCAAGGGACGGGCGAAGGTGAAGGAGAATGCAAACGAATTACAATGAGTATTTTCAGAACAGGTAAAATTATTATTACTGGTGCAAGAACTATGGAACAAATTAATGCTGCATACAAGTTTCTTAATACAGTATTCGATAAGCATTCAAAAACAGTATTATATGCACCAACAGCTTAAATTGCGTTAAATAGTGTTGAATGAATTATAATTAAAATACAGACCTAGGAATGGCTACTCCGGCTTCACAACAAACTACATCAAGTGCTACTGCAACACCAGCTACTTCTTCTACGGTAGCTGTTTCAAATACTCAACATCCTGAAATACTACCACAATCAGTTACCCTGTTACAAGCCGCTAAAATTGCAATTGAACAAGATCGTCCTATCCTATTAGACTATTATCGTCAAACTGCAAACGGTACTGCATTCTTAGGTGAAGATAAAGATACAAAAGAACGTATTCTAGTTAAAAATAAAGAAGAATTTACTTCTTTAATTAAGAAACTATATAAAGTTGGAGATGATTTCATTATTTTAACTGAAAACTCATTATATGTTGTATCAGGTAAAATTCAAAAACGCGGTGTAAATCTTGCTAGTTTACACGATGCATATGAAAGCTAAACTATTTATAGTTTAATGATTTAATTAATAAAATAAATATAATAAAATAAAATAAAAACTTAATAGAAAATGATAAAATTAGAATATAAAGAAATATTTTTACTAACAATATTTTTTACAGTATTAGCAAAGTATATGAATGTTTATGAAGAAAATAAAGTATATAATTTTCTAATTACTCATTTAATTGCACTATTATTATCATTATTTATAGCAAAAGTAATTTATGAATATACAAGAAAATATTTCTAATGTATAAAATTTGAAACTATATGCTATATATAATTATGCTGTAAAATGCGAGAATTATCACCAATTCGAGAACCTGATGTTATTATATTAGGAATATTCGGTAATACTAATAAAATAACAGAAACAGAGTTGCAAGAAAATATATTAGATTTAATTCTTAAAGAATTAGGACGTACCCCAGATAAAGTACTAATTCCTTCAGAAGGTGTTTCATCAATCTATATACAAGAATGGGCTGAATCACTAGGTATTACAGCGCAAATGTTTCATTGTGATTGGATGAGAAATGGAAAAATTGCTCAAATTATACGTGATGATAGAATTCAAAAAGAATGTACGCACGCATTATTATTCTTAAGTCCAAAATCAAATAAGCTAGAAAAAATGGGTGAAAAGATGGCTAAAAAGGGCAAAATGGTATTTACATCATCATACCCATTCCAGGATCTTGAAATGTTTGTTGTTGAGCCTGTGCAGAAGCAGCAGCAGAAGGCTTCAGGGCGCGCTCGCAAATCAGATATAGGAAAAGGGCAGATGTTGCTGAAATTCCAAAAGAAAGCAGAATGTTAAATAATACACCAATTAACATACCAAAGCTCATTTTAGTAGTTGCAAATACCCATACACCACCTAATAGTGATAGTGCAGCCCATACTGCAAATACTAAGAAAAATGCATAGAAATAGTTGCAAACTACAGTGCTTGAGATTTTATCAGTCCATTTGGGTTCCATTTTATATTATATGTAAAGATATTTATAGTCCGGAAAATATTAGTCTTTAAGATAGATAGATACAATGCCTATAACTAAGTTACTTCTTATACACCCTAACGTTAAAGACCCTTCATTTATTACTGATCGTATTAATATATCTGATACCGCTTTTATTAATGTTGGCGATGATACAACTATTAATGACGCTAATGTACAATTAAATAATAAAGGGATAACTAAGACTGATATTACAAATATAGGTCTTGTTTATGATAATAGAAGTAACCGTGTACCATTTTTTCAATATACAGATTCTGAAAATACAGATTCTGAAAATACTAGAAAAAATGCAATTATTAATAATACACTAAATCCATCTTCTGGTAAGTATTTTGATTATTTATCATATACACGTAATAAGACATTTCTAGAAAAAGATGTTAATAGTATATCATCCGCAAACATTTTACCTAGTAATAAATCATCAGGAAATGTTGTATTAACATCTATAACAACAGAGATTAGAAGTAATGTTACTTCTAGAGGAGCAAATTTTAATAAAAATACTGATGCTAATTTTGCATATATACAAGATGATCCTGAAGAATTAAGGCCACTTCAGCCAGTTGTACCTGATAATGATCCTCTAGGTACAATACCATATGTTAATTCTGCATTTGCAAATGATAAAGGACCTACTTATAAATATTTTTCAGATACTTGTGTTAGTTTTTTAAATACATTTACTAATGTAGCAAATATAGATTTAATTTCTTGTAATATTGATTTTAATACAACAAGTAATGCAACAAATGACGCTAGATATAATGGATTATTAACTACTTTAACTAGAAGTAAAATAAGATTTTCAACTAATATTACAGGTAATGGTGGTGATTGGATATTAGAAAAAGATGCCAATGGTACTTCAGTAAATACAAATTTAGGGACATTATATTTTCCTAATACAGTAGGTGGTAAAGATATTACACAGTATCAGTATGCATTATATGTATGTCCTTCACCATTACCAACTACTATAACAACAGAGGATGACTTATATTGTTTAATGATAACTGCAAATCCAGCAGATTTATCACAATCTTATACATTATTGGCAGGTAAAACTTTTGATATGACTCCATATACGTGTGAGTCTATTGGTAAATTAGGAATACCATTTACTGGAGATTTTAATGGTAATAATGCGCTTGGTACAAAAATAAAAATAGGTAATGTCAACCCTACAGGGTTTTATGGTTTATTTGGATTCTGTCAAGGTACTCCTTTAAATAATGTTGTTATACAAAATGTTAATGTAGAATATGTAAACCCTATTACATTAAATATTACATCAGCAAATCCAATTTATTATGGAGGTTTATGTGGATTTATAGGGGAAGGGCAAATAAATACTTGTAATATAACATATAATCAAAATTTAAGTGTAACGGGTAGTATAACAACTGCAGCAAATGGTTTTATGGGTACATTAGTAGGGTATGTATATAAAACATTTGGGACTACTAATAGTGTATTATGTAGTCAAAATGTAACTTTTCAATTAACTACTAACCCAACAACAGGAAACAACGGGAGAAGTTTTATGGGTGGATTAATAGGTCTAATTGAAAGTATACAAGGTACTGTACGTGCAAAAATAGACACTTCTATTTTAACAATAAATGGTAATTTATCAATTACTGGTATTGCTAATTCAGTAACAGCAGCAGGAAGAGTACATATAGGCGGTATTTGTGGTGGATTAACTAGATGGAGTAATATTAATAATTGTAATGCAAATATATATGGTACTACAAATATAGTAGGAAATTCTGGGAATAGTGGTATAGCATTTATTGGTGGTATGATAGGATTAGCATTCTTAACAGATAATTCTGATCAACAATATACTAATATTAATATTAATATAACATATTATAATCCAGTTACAATAACAGTAGGTACTGCTATAAATGCTTGTTATACATCAGGACTAATAGCATATGCACAAGCTGCACGTGTAATATCATGTACTGCGACATTTAAGAGAGAATTATTATTAGATTCATATGCAAAAACTGGATCATTAATATCAGGAATATTAGTAGGGCAAAATTTATTTGAAATAATACAAAATTGTTCTGTCATATCTGAGTCAAATATAACAAGTAATAATAATGGTGGAAATGTTACTACAAATCAATTAATAACAGGTGGTTTAATAGGTTTAAATGCTAATGCTGGATTAATAATACAATGTATTTTACAATGTAAACAATTAACTATATCTAATAAAAATTCAGGGCAAGCTATATTATTTTCAGGTGTATTAACTGGTGATGGAGAAGGTGGAAGAACTCTAAACAATAGTGTAAATTGTACATCATTTAATATTAATAGTAATACAACTGGCATTGATATAATATCAGGTAATTGTGGCTATATAACATCACTTAATGCACCAGTAGATATTTTGTATAATCAAAATGTTGTAACTTCAGGTAAAGATAATATTATTAATAGTCAAGGTATATCAACTGATAGTACATATGGTGTAGCAGTTGGTGGTGTATTAGGATTTGCTGAGGGTTTATCCCCCTCACCTACATATAATTATACATTTACAGATAATACATTAAATGTTAATAATCGTTTAACATATAAAGCAAATCAACAATCAACTAAAATTAATGTGAACGCTGTAATTGCTAAAAATACATCAGGAGCAACAGTACTTTTTAATACAACAACGTTTATAAATAATGATGCACAATTTGTATCATATGCCCCTGATTCACAACCAACTGGTATAATATTTAATAGTTTACCATATCCAATACCAGGTATAGGTATATTAACTATTACTGGTCCTAATTTCTTAATAGATTTATCAGATATAACTGTATTTTTATATATTAATGAAATAATACCTAAAGAAGCTGAAACGTGCTGTATAGCAAATGTATTAAATCCTAATCCACAAACAACAAATTTTGATACAAGTATAACAACTACAAAGGCTGGTAATTCTGCAATGGTAACAAGTGTTAATGACTTTTATACAGGAGTAAGTACTGGAAAGCGTACAGTGCATTCACAACCAGTGTTTAGTTCATATCAGGCATATATTCAATATTTACAAGGATTAAATCGTCGTTAAAGATTTTCTTTATAGCGTATATTATTAGATATGGCACGAAAAACTTCAAGACGTTCTCATTCCCGGAAGATGAAACACACTAAAAAACACGGTAAATCTCGTCGTGTATCTCGTAGACGTACTCATCGCAGAAGAGGTGGTATGGCTGTTCGTGGGGCCCCTCTAGGATATTCACTATCTGGTGACTGGTCATCACGCATGTCTCTAGGTCAAGGCACTGATTTTGAAAGCTATCACAAAGGTCAACATGGTGGTGAAGCAGCTGTTGAACTTACAGGTCAAGAACTAATTGATGCAGGTATGCGTGGCCCGGCAATGCAAAATGGCCCATTTGCAGCATATGCCGCAATTGCTGGATTAAAAGATCAAAATGGTGGTAAACGCAGAAGACACCGAAAGAGCAAAAGCAGCAAAAAGAGCAAAAGTAAGAAAAGTCGCAGAGGTGGTAGCAAGAAACGTAGATCTAGTTGTAAAACACGTCACAGACGCAGAAGTGGTGGCGCATTAGGTTATTCTCCTGTATCTGCATCAAGTATGCTCTTATCTGGCCCAGGCGCTTATGCAAAGGCTGGATTAAATCCTGGATGGAATAGTGATGTAGCATTTAATGCTGCTAAACAGCGTGAAGGCATGTAAATTGTGATATAAGATAAATAATAATACATTTTATAGTAAATAGATAATATTATTATGCCTATATCAACGACACTTTCTAACCCTGCATCATTATATGCATTAATGACTACATCTGATACTACTGATTTAGGACAATCATATACTATTACAAATGATATTGATATGAGTACTTTAGTATGTACTTCAATAGGGATTGCAAATCCAAATGGATTTACGGGGTCAATAACGGCTAATTTATTACCATCAGGTAAATATCCAGTAATAACTATAAGAAATATAGCTAGTACATATTCTGGTTTTATTGATTATATAAATAGTTCAAATACTATTCAGAATATTAATATTAGTTATAATTTTTCATCAAATACAACATTTACATCATCAAACGATACTGGTGGATTTGCAGGTGATATTGGAAGTCTTCCTTCAACATCTCCAACTATTAATAATTGTAGCGTTAATTTTATATCAAATAATTGTAATATTACTTCATCATCATCATTTTCATCATGTGGGGGATTTGTAGGAGGATTAGGATCAGGAAGTATTACAAATTGCACAGTTATAACAAATGATAATTTTAATATATCAGGGATAAATTTAGGATTTTTTGCAGGGAGAGTACAAAATAGTTCATCTGCATTAATAGCATTAACAAATTGTATTGCCATTATAGGAAATAATTCTCAATTAATTGGTCAGAATTCAGGTAATAATGCAATAGGTGGAATATGTGGATTAGTTCAAAGTAATATTTCCAATTGTAAACTTGTAGTTAAAAATAATTGTAGTTTTAGTGCAACAAATACGCAGTCAGGCGCAGGAGGTCTATTTGGTATTATAAAAGCTTTATTTATAAATATAATTGTTAATAATTGTATAGGGGTATATGGTGATAATACAAATATACAATCGGTAACTCTTACTGATATTGGTGGTTTATGTGGATATATAGATTCAAATGAAACATTAAATAATAGTATAATTATATATGGAAATAATACAACCTTAAAAAGTACATCATATAGAGCAGGCGGTGTTATAGGTACTGTTTTTGGAGGAAATGCAAGTAATTGTATAGCAATATTTAAAGATTATAATATTACAGGCAATAATTCATCTATTCAAGGGCCTACAATAGCAGTAGGGGCATCTCCATCAACTGTGAATATATTATCGCAGACATATGGAGTTCCATTATCAGGAAGTGGTGTTACAAATGTTAGTACTACATCACAATCTACTATTTATAATACAATTAATACAAATTATTCAGCAGATATGAAATGGTTACAATCATTAATTCGTATAAGAGAGCCACTTAATAATCCAACTCCAAATAATACTATTAATTTAGATAATATAATGCAAATAGGCGATAGTAAAATAATACAATTATATAAAAATACTTCAATAATATTATCAATGTATTATAGTAATACTCCTAATATTATCAGTACATTTGGTACAATTAAAAGGTATTTAGATAGCTTTTTGATTATACCAGATTCAGATATAATATATTACATAGTACCTGTAGGGACTCAATATTTATTAGAAACAAGTAAACAATATTATTTACCAACAGATAATATTAATATAACTATTATATCAACAGGGGAAACAATAAATAATATAGTAACAAACAATACCGAAGTATATTATAATAGCAATACATATATAAAGGGAGATACTATAAATAATATAATTTATATATTAGGTATAGGGACATTTTGTGTTAAAATTAATGAAATAATACAAGAATCATCAAATATAGCAACAAATATATGTCAAAAATCAATTACAACTAATTTAGATAGTAGTGTAATACCACAACAAAAAGCAGCCGACTCTATAAGGCAAAATGCTAATACACAAATGGCTCAACCAGATATCTATATACAACGAGGTATAAAAAAACCAGTATTCCAATCATATCAATTTCAGATGATGTACTTACAGGGTAAAGCGTGCGGTCGTTAGTTCAAGATGTTAAGAACATATCATTATTAATATTATCAGGAGTGCATTCAGTAGTTCTAATTTTATCTTCAAAAAGTGGTGCAAGTAATTCACGACCTTTTGTAGTAAATAGTTTACGTTCCATTGGTTTAACATTAACATTTATATCAATAAATAAATCACCATATCTACCAATATCGCCTTGTACAGGCATACCTAATCCTGAAATACAATATCTATCACCTTGGAATGACCCTGCAGGTACTTTACAGAATAACCCGTCATCATATCCAGGATGACCATCGATACGAACTACACATCCTACAAGGCTTTCTGATAATGATAGAGTAATTTTAGTCTCAAGATGTTGTAATTTATCGCCGACGCGTTTAAAAGTTTTGAAAGCAGGATCATTATGATCTTCATTTATAATAATATGTGCATCACCAGGTTTTTCAAATGCAGGATGATCTGAACATACTTCATTAAATACAAAAGTTTCACCTGGCTTAATACCTGGTTGTATCTTAACATTAAGAGATTTATTAGAAGCATTAAATCCTGAACCATTACATTTATCACATTTTTCAATAATTTTTTCACCTCGCCCTTCACATTTAATACAAGGGCCATTTGTTTGCATAGTCATTGGGCCCATTTGAACAATTTGTGTTACCATTCCACGACCTTTACAATCTACACAAGTTTCTTTGCGTTTAGCGCCACTATGATCACAATCTTTACAGAATGTCTGACGATTAATATTAATATCGAATGTACGCCCTAAATAGAATTGCTCAAGTGTAATATTAATTGATTGAGTAACTGGAGCAGGTTTTTTACCTTTGCGGACTTGGCCTTGGTTTCTAGGGCCTGGACCACCGCCAAACATATTACCAAATAAATCATTAAGATTAACCTCAAAAGGGAATGGAAATCCACCTCCTGCACCTGGAAAACCTCCTTGATGCGGATTTCCTCCATCTTCTCCAGGAATTATCCCGTGATCATCATAGATTTTACGTTTTTGTTCATCACCTAGAACTTCATATGCACGTTGTATTTCTTTGAACTTTTCAGTATCACCACCTTTATCAGGATGATGTGTTCTAGCTAAATTAATATAGGCCTTTTTAACAGCACTTGCAGAATCTGATTTATTAACACCTAAGACATCATATAATGATTTACTACTCATCAGGGCAATCTATTATGAACTTATATCTGAATTTATTTAAGTATCGTTTTAAGTAAATCAGAGAATCTAAAGTCTAATAAATTAAATCTAGTAATGACATCTTTAGTAGGTCAAGAATCTGTATGGAATGAATGTATAAATCAATTTGATACACCGAGTCATATATTTATAACAGGTCCACCTGGATGTGGGAAAACAACAATAATGCGAGAATTATTAAACGAATATGCTAGACTAAAAAAGAGAACAAATGGATATCTATGGGGCCTTGAAACAACCGACGAATGTTTAATATTAGGTCCAGAACAAGATAGAGGTATCCAAACAATTCGTGGTCAAGTAAGTCTTTTTATTAGACAAAGGTCGATAGGTAATGATATGTTTAGATGGGTAGTAATTGATGATGTAGATACTTTTCCTCAAATATCTCAGCAAGCGTTGAGAAGACCAATGGAATCATATTCTCATATTACACGATTTCTATTTATTGGTACATCAGAAGATGATTTAATTCCAGCAATAAAATCAAGATGTATACATATTCCAATGAATACTGTAAATCCATTAATGTATAAAAAACAATTTTTACAATTAGTGAATATGCCTACAAATTATGTATTTACAGAAGAAATATGGGGATGGATAATTAATATCTCAAATAATAATATTAGCGATCTTGTAAGATTAATTAAATTAATTAGAGATATAGTTGTAACATTAAACATTAAATTAAACTTGGATATTGTACAAATATTATGTTCATCGCCATTTTATACGGATTTTATTCCATTATTAAATGCAATGTCTAATAAAAATGTAGAAGAATCAATCCATTGTTTATTATTAATATGGAAAAGGGGATATGCATATGAGGATATATTAGAGAGTTTTCAAACAATAAACAGTATATTTGGAAATAATATTTTCAAAGATAATATTTTAATTCATAAATTTTTAATTAATGCCTGGATATCATATTGTAAAGGGAATACTTCAGTGTTAGCTCTTCAAAATGTTCTATATAAGACTTTAAATCAATAACTATTATTTAGATAATGATTGCTCTAATAAGTATTTAATAGCAATATCAGATTCCATAATTTGTGTTTCACTCATACGAAGGAACCATCCAAACACTTCTCTATCTCTAAGTTCAGGCCAAGGAAATGGTACGTATATATTATAGGTATAGACGTCAAATGGTAGATTGCCATCTGTACCAGTAGCAAGTAGATCTTCTAATTCAATACGTCGTCCATTCTTTTTACGCATAGTTTCAGAGTTAGGATCAACGACGATACCCATACCAGAATATGTATCGCTTAGTCGTACCCAGTCCCATTTTGCATCACCTCGTATTTGATCGCCACCACGTTTTTCAGCTACACGTTTATAGCATATAGCAGCCCATTCTTTAAAGAGTGGATGTTCAGCTTTAGGACTCCAAATACAGCGGAATCCAGGTACAGTTGTACCATCAGTACCACTATATGTTTCATCAAGATCAGTTCCATAGAATACAACTTTATCTTGTGGCAATTTACCAAATGGTTTTAGACAAATGCAATAAGGAGATAACCATAATCCTCCATATTTAGCTAATATTGCAGATCTAATGTAATTTAATTCAGATTCATTAACAGGTGCGATAGGGTCACGTAAACCGGGAGGAAGTTGGTCCCATCCACCTAGTAATTCAGCAACACCTGATAATCCACCGATAACTTCAATACGATATTCTCCTTTATTTTGTGTAACTATGGATTCATAGCATAGATTTAAAAAGGGTAGATTTAATGCACGAGTGGAACGTGAACCAAAATCCATCCAGTTACGTGAGTTAACATCGCTATTATCGTAGTATAGCCAAATGGCTGGTTTCTCCATACCACGTTTTAATAGATGTTTATCAGAAAAAGGATTTTTCTTAATCAAATCTTTAGCAAAAAAGAAAGCATATAGAGTTGCAATAAGGAACAATACTCCTAAAATTAAACCAAGTCTGTGAAATGGACTCATTATCACCCTATCTTATGAAAACTTAATATTATTTTATTTTACATCTTTTACTATTTGCAATGAATATGGTGTAATAATTATATTTCCAGAATAGTTATCATTAGTTAAAGGTTCTGTATTACATATAGTATTAACACCAAATGCATTTTCTCCAAAGGATTTAATAATATTATCTCTGTGTTTTTTTTCTTTTTCAAATTGTTCTTTTTCAAATTGCAGTAGTTGATTTATTTCATCCTCTGTAGGTTTAATTTGTTGTTCTCTTAATTCTTTTAGTTTATCCAGACGTTTTATTACATCTTCAATATCATTATTATTTGGTAGTTTATCGATAATAGTACTATTATTAAATGCAGTATATACATCTGAATATTGCAATTCAGAAGGGAATGTAGAAGAATATTCTTGAATTTCAGATTGAATTAAATCAGAGCCAATAGGATTAGTAATACCCATTGAATTAATACAAATAATGGAGTTATGTGCTACATCTGGTTTTCCTAATTTAGCTGACTTTTCAAAAATGAAGTTAAAATTTTCAGGAGTTATTTCGGACTCCGTTTCCAGACTTTTTACAGACTCTGCCTTTTGCAGATTATCCTCAAACTCCGTTTTCGGATTTGTAGGAAAAGTCTCAGACTTCTGTTTTAGCCAATCCTGATATCCGTGTCCTAATTCAGAAACATGAGACTCCTCAAACTTTTTATTAAACTCCTCATTATCAATCTCCTGAAAAATAGAATTAATTAATTCATTACTACGTGAACTCCTAATTACATCAGGACTTATAATTTCATTTAAAACATCTCTGCCGCCTTTTAGCCTTTTAATTATTTCCTGTAAATGTAAAAATGCAGACAATACGTTATCAAAATCTTCATTAGACCCAGATTTATCTGGATGTGATTCTAAGACTTTAGTTTTAAAGATATTTTTAAGATATTTAGAGTCTATTTTACTAAAATCATCAGTAATTCCTAAAATATTTAGACATTTCTGTAAATATGACATTATATATATAACTTTATATAATATCATATAATTAATAATTTAAGTTGTAGAATAGAACTAATATCCAAGTCTTTTTTGTCCTCCATTATGTCCATTAGATGATTGATTGAGATCAACACCATCAGTAATAACAAGTCCTTTCATACGTTCAAAATATTGTTGATTTTGTATATGCATTTGTGCGCGTTTTTGTTCAAGCATTTGATCTTGTCTTTTTTGTCTAGCTTCAAAGTCTTGGATGCTATGTAATTCAGATTGTGTAAATGGATCTGGTCCCTTTTCTCTTGAAGCACGATATTGTTCATAATTGCGTTCAGTAACTTGAACATTAGAAACTTTATCTGAAATAGTACTTTCAGAAGTATAAGCACCACGTAAATCTGTAAACTGCATTTTAGAGTTAGGTGCAGCTGTAAAGCTAGAAGGTCTTTCTCCTACAAGATCAACCCCACTAGTAGGGTTTAGAGTAAGTGCCATTTGCCCAGGATGTGTTATAATAGAATTAGATTGAGCTCCACCTTTTCTGGCTTCTTCTTCAAATACACGATTAAACACATCTCTATTAAATTCACCTTTAAACTTAGGAACATCACAACGTGTATCATTGCCTTTTAGCCAGTCACCATAGCCATCAGAATCAGGATCAGGCATATGGGTTTGTTCAAACATACGATTGAAGATATTCATATCAAGATTTTTAGCATTTAAACGAACTGGTTCAGCGTGTTTCCATTTTTCTGCCTCTGCATCTCGAGAAGTACTTAAAGAAGTAGGTGCTTCAACCCGTCCATTAATATCTTTGCGCCCACCTTTAATTGTTTTAAGTATTTCAGAAAGATAAGCATATGCACGTGTAACTGCTTCAAAATATTCTTCAGATCCACCCTTATCAGGATGTGCCTTTAAGGCCATTTTCTTATAAGCAGACTTTAGTGATTCTTCAGTTAGAGCAACTTCTTCTTGAATACCTAGAACTTCTAGACAAGATGCAAAATAAGTCATAGCTTTTTGTTTAGGAGTATTTGTAATTACTTTCCAACTTGGTGTATTATCTGAATATGTTGTTATTTGTTGACCTTTTGAAGAAGTAGTTAGAGATGGATGTGTAGCTGTACCAGGGTTCATAGTTGGCGGTGCTTGAAATGCTCTAGGGACAGGAGGTGCATTTGAAATATAATTTGTAGATGATTGCATTACATCTCTTTGTTCTCCCGGAAGTAATGGAGGTGTTTGACCTGAATTAACAGTTGATACATAATTTAATAGATAACTATATATGCCACTACGTTTCGCAGAAGTAACATACTCTACTGCAGATAAACAAGTGTTTATCATTTGAACTCTTTTTTCAGGATTAGTAATTTGTATTATATTACTATAAATTCTAAGATGTACTGGATCGATTGATGAAGCAGCATTACCCATTTCCTATAAATACATAAACAGACTTTAAAATCTTTGTTGACGCAATATAGAGAAATGAGTGAATCATTATTTGATACTACATCATTAAAATATGGTGCAACACTTGCATTGGGTGATTCATTAGTATTAAGTACATTAAAAGCATATAGTGAAAAAATGATTACATGGCGTGGAGTAGTTCCATTAGTTATGGCATATTATTCTTTACAGCCTTATATATTTTTAAAATCATTGGCTCATCAATCATTAACGGTTATGAATTTATTATGGGATGTTATGAGTGATGTTACTGTTACAATAATTGGATTATTTTATTTTAAAGAAAAACTAACTAAATTTAAAAAAATAGGTGTATTACTATCAGTTATTTCAATTATCCTATTAAGTTGGAAAGATGGTGATGATTAAGAGTCAAATATTAAAATCTTATCTATTAATATAAAAATGCCATCAAAAGACTTATTTAAATCTAGTAATAAAAAACAAGAAAAAGTATCAAAAAGAGAAAGTAATAAAGATACGGAGTCTATTAATAAAGTAATAGAATCAGTTTCTAATATATCAATTGAATTACCAAATGCATCATTAAATAATCAAAAATTAAATGAATTAGAAGAAAAAATAACAGAATTAGAACAAAAGGTATATATTATTAAAGAACAATCTGTTGATACACTGCAAGAGAAGGTTGAAGATGTTAAAGAAAAGGTAGAAGAAAAGGTTGAAGATGTTAAAGAAAAAGTAGAAGAAAAAATTGAAGATGTTAAAGAAAAGGTAGAAGAAAAGGTTGAAGATGTTAAAGAAAAGGTAGAAGAAAAGGTTGAAGATGTTAAAGAAAAGGTAGAAGAAAAGGTTGAAGAAGTAATTGAGAAAGTAGAGGAGAAAGTAGATGAAATAATTGAGAAACTAGAAGAAAAGGTAGATGAAGTAATTGAGAAAGTACAAGAAAAAGTAGACGAGAAAATAGATGAAATAATTGAGAAAGTAGAGGATAAAGTAGATGAAGTAATAAATAATGTTATGGAAAATGGAGAAAAAGCAGTAGAAGAGGCAGTAGCAATAGCTGTTGAAGAAGTAAATAAACAAGTTGTAGAAGCAGTTAATAACACAAATTGTGGATTTTGCAAAGTATTAGCTCCAATAATCAAATTATTTCTTCAACCATCGGCAAAAAAGGTGCAAAAACAAGAAAAAGTAGAAGCAGTTTAATGTAAAGAAAGAACTGTTGCATCCGATAAACTTATATTAGGTGTATAATGTGTTTTAATTTGTGTTTTTGATTGAAAAATTTTCCAGTATATACCTGAATTAAAATAATTCTTAAGCTTATTAACAAAATTAATAATCTTAGTAGAATAATATAAAGTACGTAATTCTTTATTAGAATGTTTAGTTAAAGAAGTGCCAAAATCTTTTTTAAATTGTGAGAGTGCAATATGTTCACGTCTTTTACTAATTTTAAATTGAAAGTCAATTTCAATAGTGGGTGGATACATTTTTTCAATGAGTGACTGTAAAACATGTCCAGCAGGATTGTCAGGTATTTCAGATACAACAAAAATATTTTTTTTAATATTAATCAATGGTTCAGAGTATTCATTATAGGTTTGTTGTGTTAATTTAATATCATTATTATGTTCATAAACAATTAATTTAGCTAATAATTTATAAAATTTAAGTATTTTTTTGGCTTTTTGTTTAGCTTTAGAATCGGTAATAGATTGTAATTTTTTAATATTATTTAAATTAAGATATACTCTAAACCGTACCATTTTATTAATCTAAATATAATTATTAAACAGAGCTTTAACTTCGCTAATACTGATTAAAGGAATTTCTGATTCGCATTCCCAGAAATATCTTTTACCAACAGAATCAAATCCAAATTTAGAAGGGAAATATTGTGGTGCAATAATAGGTAATTTTTTCTGTATACAATTTGGAATTAACTCCCAACTTTCTAATGGTAATACCATACATAATTGTTCATTAGGATGAATATTTTCAGCCTTAATCGTAACATTACCAGGAAATTCAGATAATCCATTATTGGCAATGTATTCTTTTAGCCAACTCCAAAGTGGAGGTAATCTATAAGGATAATACCAATTATAGGAAATATTAATATTTTCTCCAGTATAATATGACCAGATCCATTGTATACCATATAGGTATTCTGAGCAGATAGTATTAATTGATTTAGATGTATAGTTAAATCCTGAAAACCATTGTGTTAAGTATTTTTGTTGCCAATTTTCAATTAATTGTTTCCTACCTGATGAAAGTATATTTTCTTCAATATGATATAGAGGCCAATTATTATCACCAAGAGGTAGTTCAGTATTAGAATTCTGAATACCTAAGTTTCTAGAAATCATTTGTTTTTTGTTAATATAATTAGCGATTCTATCATATTCTGATACAGATAGAATATTAAATAATTCAAATAGACCGTGTGTAGTGATTTGATAAGTATCTGGGTCAATAAGAGTAATATTATTATTATGCATAGATTCAATAATTTCAATAAGTTCAGAATGACCATCATCACGAATTTTTAATCCGAGAGAACTAGGTAGAAAATCATTTCCAAGAATAGACATTGCAAAACAATAATCAATAATAAATTTACGTTTTGCATAATTATCTTCAAAATTTCTACATAGATAATTACGTAAAGTATGAATTGAAAACCATTCAAATATTTCTTCACCTAAAGAATCACGTGATATATTTCCAGAATCAATTTCTTCGCGAAAGAGCCAAATATTATTATCAAGATCATTAAGTTCGCGATTTAGAATAGATAGCACAATTAAGTCTGCATCTAATCCATAAATTGCAAAGTTATCACAGTAATCTGAGTTATTACGCCATTGTTCAATAATTTTATGTTCACCTTCACCAGGTTCATCTGAAGAACTAAGATGCCATTTAATATGTTTATGTTTATTAATCATTGTTTCAAGGCGTAAACGTAATCGTTTCATAAAATCTGTTCCAGGAGTAATTGCATTTGTATCCCATTGTTTTTCAGGAGAAGGTGTAATACTTTTCATAGCAATGGATTTAAATCTTCGAAGGCGTTGTTGTCGCATTTTAGCCATTGGTACAACTCCATCAATACAAATGAATACTCCATTTGTAGGGGCAACTTGTTTTACAACTTTAATACAATATTTAACCACTGATTCAATAAGAATATTTTCCCATTCAATTTGATTATCAATAGTGTGAAAAACGGGTAAATCATCACGATGTAAACAGTGATAAATTAGACAATTAAAATCCATCCATAACCATTGTACAGATGTTTCTGGATGTACTTTAGTAATAAGATTAGGTATATTACTAATAAGTTTTTTGTAATATGAAGGGATACCCATTATATAATAAATAAGTTTAAATCTTTATATTCAGGCGCTATTTGTAAAATGAATAAATAGGGGAATGTCTGCGACACCGACTGTTTTTGATTATGTAAAATCCTTTATGGGAACTAATGTTTTAGGAGGAACTATGGAATTAATAAGGTTAATTCCTGATTCAATTTTATATGGTTCGCTATTTTTATATATTTTAACTCATAATTTTTCATTTGGTATTTTTGCAATATTTATACTTGAAATGTCCTTATCACATAGATTAATATCTTGGGTATTTTCTCAAGTTACTGGTGAATCCCGGTCTGTTGATCCAAAAGCTTTTTCAAAATGCTATCACGGTTATAGAACTCCACGATATGAAATTAGTCGTATGCTCAATTTAAATCAATACCCTGCATTTGGTACATATTCTATTACAGCTATTGCAACATATATTGGATTAGCGATGGGATCATTTAAACAAACATTAAATACAATGGGAATTGAATGGTCTTCAAGATATGCATTTAGTATGGTATTTATTTTACTCATACCTGCATTATATATTTTAATAAGATACTTATCTGGTTGTGATACTCTAGGAGAAATGATGGTTGGAACAGTATTTGGTATAATGATTGCATTAATATTTTATTTTATTAATAGTTCACTATGTGGTCAAGAAAGTATGAACTTTTTAGGACTACCTTTATTAATAAATAAGTCTGATAATGGATCATCTATATATGTATGTTCAACTGAAGAAAATAATAATTAATATGCGAGTTTAAATAATTTATAATTAATACAATTAAATATAAATAATGAATGATAAACCATTATTATGTTTAAATATGATTGTAAAGAATGAAGCAGATATAATTGAAAATACATTAATGAATATTATAAGTAAATTACCAATTGATTATTGGGTAATATGTGATACAGGTTCAATAGATGGAACTCAAGATATAATTAAAGGTTTTTTTAATTTTGTTGGTATTAAAGGTGAATTATATGAAGATAATTGGGTTGATTTTGCATATAATAGAACAAAAGCTTTAGAGTATGCATATAATAAGAGTAAATATCTATTAGTATTTGATGCAGATGATAAAATTATAGGTAATATCACTATACCAAAAGAATTAAATAGAGATGGTTATATTTTTCAAATGAAAGGAGGGAATACATATTTTGAGAGAATATTTATAGTTAATAATAGTATTAAATGGAAATATAAGGGTGTATTACATGAACATATATTTAAATCAGATGGATCAAATGCAGATATAGAAATAATTAAGGGTGATTATTATATAGCATATAATGGTGGTGGTAAAAGTAGTAGAAATAAAGATAATAAACAAAAATATAAGAATGATGCAGAAATATTAGAGAAAGCATATTATGAAGCAAAAAATGCAAACGATAATATTTATAAGAGATATAATTATTATTTAGCACAAAGTTTATGTTGGGCAGGTGAATATTCAAAAGCAATAGAATGGTATAAAAAATGTTTAGAATTAGATTTATGGGATCAAGAAAAATATATCGCGTGTTTTAATATATATGAATCTTATGTAAAATTAAATAATGAAGAAAAAGGTATAGAATATTTATTACAGAGTATACAATATGATAAAACAAGAGTAGAATGTATCTATCATTTAATAAAATATTATACAGTTAGAAATATACATAAAGTTGGATATGAACTATATAATATAATTCAAGATATATATTCTAAACTAATTATTATAGATAATATTAATGAAGTATTAAATGGAAAATTATTAGTTGATAATGAAGTAACAATATTTTATTTG
>JACCDW010762760.1_pt1 | contig 27333 bp, 51 predicted proteins | sample 7449781 | NCBI WGS metagenome assembly JACCDW01 (sample SAMN15323449, study PRJNA562643) | freshwater metagenome | isolation source: river surface water | place: USA:Blue River Watershed | collected 2017-08-18
CGTGAGCACGACGCCATGTATCACCAGAGACAGCCATACGGTCATAACCTGCATCAGCATCTGCAGCGCGGTCGTTGCGTGTTGAAACTGCTGATGGGTCGTACCAAACTGTGATGCGGTTTGCTTCAGCCTCTGTGTAACCGTTTGCCATGAGGTATGGACGCAAGTACACAACTGTGAGTGCGTCACAGATGAGAAGCATTAGCGGCTCAATGTGTGCCTTGTAGAGGGCTTCGTCAATCTGAAGTGCGTTGGAGTACTTAACGTTGGCAAGACCTGTTACAACGTCCTTAGGAACGTCTAGACCCTGCAAGATACGCTCAAGCACACGGTCTGCACGCTGTGCAAGTGATGGGTCGAAAGAACGCTCAAACTTGAATTGCTTGATGCGGTCACCAAGTTCTGCAGGACCACGAATGATTAGCGGAACAACTGCGCTCGCAGACTCTTCGTCGCGAATCGGAGTTGTCATCGCATCAATTAGTTGCTCTTCGAATTCGTCTTCTGCTTCTTCGGCAGTAAAGCCTGCGCCGATACCATCTTCAGAATCGTATGGGTAGTCTGGGTCTGCTTGCGCTGCGACGGAAAGACCATCTGGAAGATAGAGCGCACCAGCGTTGAGACGAGAACGAGCAGTCGCACGGAATGTCCTGTTCAGTAGAAGGAGTTCAGCGCAGAGGTCGAGTAGACCACGGAGCGATGAATCTGCTTCATCTGAGAAACGAGGATGCGAGCGCCAGATGCGTCCTACGAATGCTTTGTTACCAAGACGGCTAACGGACATGCCGCTACCTGCACCTTGTGTTTGCTCACGGCGACCAATGACGTTGTATCCGCCACGAGCGTCAACGATAACTTCGTCAACAGAGCGAATGTCCCAAGACTCTGGAGTTCCAGAACCTGGGCGTGCTGGCATTTGTACGAGATAGCACTCACCAGCAACAGAAAGATTAAGGGCTGCATCTTTAAGAAGACCTGCTTGGCCTCCGTATGCAGAGTTAAGACGCTCTAGTGCACGCTCTGCAGCAGAAGCAAGCTGTTGGTCAACAACGCGAGATTCATTAACAGAAACTGGAGCCTGTGATGGGTCATCAATCGCTGCTGCGTAGATACGAATGCGTGATACTACAGATGCAACAAGGTTAAACGCGTATTTGATTTCACCAATCGCGTCGTAATACTCCCAAGCTTCTGCCTGCCATGCACTTGAAGATGCGTGACGACGAGTTTTGAACTGCTCGAATTCTGCTTTGTCGTTTACTTTTACCTGAACTGCAGCGGCAGTAAGAGAACGAGGGAAGTTATAAGAAACTGCTTGAGCAGCGCCAGAGCCTGCAGTGAAAATTGCGGATAGTCCAGAAGGACGAGGTGTTGGAGGAGTAACTACGATTTGGGTGGAACGATTTGTTGAACGCTTACGACGAGGCGCAGGCTTCTTCTCGGATTGAGGTTCCTGCTTAGGTTCTTCTTTTTTGAATACGCTCACGGGCGCTTCTCCTCGTCATCGTTGCGGAGCATAAGGCTATTTGTCCTCATACGCGGTCAACAGTCCTGCTACTGCAGACAAGGCAAATACCGTGGCTACAGCAATAGTTACTGAAGTAATCATAACTGATAAAAAGAGCAGTGATGCGACCCAAATAGACATGCACCACTCACAGGTGAACAGATACCCGAACTTGCTGGTCTCGGGTGGGAACTTCTTCCATACCCAGTTCCTCAGGCGCTCGGTAATAACGTCCCGCGTTATTAGTCTGGTAATCCGAAAGGTCGCCAGACCAAGGATGGTCAGTTCGAGGAAGCCTAGAGTCATTGAGGGTCCTGATTCGAAGTCATGTAGCTGCCGTAGGGGTTCCAGCTTCTAAGCCGAGAGCCACAACCGCAGTTTTCGTCTTTTCTTATAACAATAATTTTGCCAGATTCCGTCAGCAAATGCGTGACTTTCTTGTCGTGCTGCATCTCCGAGACACGCTCTCGAAAAATCACCTGAGGGCCTTCTGGAGAGTCTTGGGCAATGACGAGGGTTCCGTCTAAAACAATTGCTCGACAGCGGTCCACGCGCCTTGTCCCTTGAGGAGCATCACCAACTGGAGGCAGCAAGGTGTAATCCTCAAGGGAGTTGGGCGGCGCGAGACGGATTACCGCAGGGAAAACGTCTACTTCTTTTCTCATCAAGATTCCGTGTATTCGGTAGGGACATAAAAGTTCTCCCAGCCCAGAGCCGCTTTAGCGACGCTCAGCGGAATGAGTAGAGGCTTAGTCCTCTCCGTAGTCGGAATCAAGTCAAACACATCCTTTGTACTTTTGGCAATCTGTGCATTCCTCCACGAACGGTTCTTCGTAAGTGAGCGCAGAGGAAAAGCCATAGGAAATCTACTGTTGTCGGAAGTCATGGTCTCCAACGCTCGGGACTGGCGACTGGTCTTGGATTTGGGGTTAATCCAAACCACTACTGCTAGCTCATCCTCTGTGTATGTACCTGACTGTGTGCGGTACTCCCTCACTTGCTCAACCTTCTTGCCATGGCTCGGTAGGAAACTCCCGCTGCTTCGGCAATAGCGGCGGTAGGTACACCCATACTTCGCAGGGTGCGTGCAATAGCAGTTAGCTCTTCGTTAGCAAGGGCCAGTGGGGAATCTGGGGCGGTCTTTGCCCGATACCTCTTGGCAAGACGACTGAGCTCTTGCAGGCGAGGTTTGATGTCGGGAGGGACGCCCGGAGAAATGGACCTCAGACGAGGTGCAGACTTCGTAGGAACCGAAGTTGTTAAAGACTTAGGCGGAGGACTTGGGATAGCACGTTGCTGCTCCCGAACCTCGGCGCGTTTTACCCAGAAGTGGATTGTTGTCTTGGGGCGCTGGGGAACAAGCGAATCTCCAAGGATTCCTAAAGACCAGCCAGCTTCCCAGAGGGCTCGCAGGCGGGATTCAGCTTCAGGGCGTGGCAGAGCACTGATGAATGCAACTTCATCGTCAGGTAATAGATGCTTCTGGCTCACCTAACTATGGTACAGGATTTCGACCTTCCTGTACGAAGCTTTTTACTCGTGAACCTGTACTTTTACGCCTGCATGTACGGCAGGCTCGTGGTGAACTGCGGCTGGGCGAATTGCTTTCAAACGTAGGTCGTTTTTGTTTCCTACAGAGTCCCAACCAGCGCCTGTTCCTTCAGGGGTAGTTACTTCAATCTTTCCTAGGTTTACATCAACGATTCCAGTAGCCCACATCCACTTGTGGTCTTGGTCTGGAGCAAAGAACGCAATGCCTTGACCTGCTGTCTCAGCCTGTGCTCCACCAGTGATAGCAAATGTGAAAGTTGTGAGAGATGGGACTCCTGTTACTTTCCAAGTGCCATTAAAACGCTCCACTTCTTCCTCAATAACAACCATGTCATCGACAGAAAGACCGTGTGGAGTAGATGTTGTAATAGTTGCAACTCCACCAGAAGAAACGGCGGTATTAGCAATAACGCATTTAGGCCCAGAGCCATCATAACCAGAGCCAACACAAACAGGAGTTCCGTTAGTTGTTTCTAAGTGAGGAACGCCTTTCTCGTCTGGTCTTTCGAGAATCCACTGGCTACCTAGAAGGGCTGCCATGTCACGGGTCATGTGGATAACGCCCTGCTCACCGATAGGAGACTGAGCAATGGCATACTCAAGGAAGCCAAGACCTTCTTGCATTAGAGCCACGGTTCCGTTGTTTACAATCGTTAGCCCAGGTCCAGATTTGGTTAGGTATTGATTTTCATTTCCATTAGCACGAGCTGAATAGCCATGGTAAAACTCATGTTCTACGGCTTTCTGAGTACCAGCATCAAGCTGGCGAACAATCTTGTCGCGACGGTCATCCTTGTTTGCATTTAGACCTGTTGCGTAATCCTCAACTTCGATAAAGAAAGACTTTACGTCTATGTAGCGTTGCGCACCTGTGGCGTCGTTAATAACGTGAGACACAGACCCGTTGTCTTGGAGAAGGCGGATTGTTGGGTTGGTCTCAAAGATGTGGGAGTAACCACGGACCCAGTGTTCCTCGCGGTCGGAGTCCTTTTCCTGCTCGACTCTTTCGGAGAGGCGTGCCACGCTGAGGATTCCATACGAGGTCGGTTGCAGCGGGTGCGGTTCAAAAACGCCTCTAAAACTCATGCGTCAATTATGTCATAGAGTCAGGGGTTTAATCCTTGTACGGCAGCATTGATTTTATGAACATTTACTTATTTTGACTTTGGCCTGTGAGACGGCAGCGCTATTTCCGGGCACTTTTCGAAATCGTTCCGGGCTTTTTTGTGACTGCTTTCGAGTTTTCCGGGTCGAGTCAAAATGCGTTTGCAAATCGAGTTTGTGTTGCTTGTTCGTTTGCTTTTTTGTGTTTGTGTGTCAAGCCGGGGAAGTAAATGCTTGTTTGTCTTTTGTCAAGCAAGACACGCCTAAAACTTTTTGACAAGTGTCAAAGTTGTTTGCTTGTTGCCAGGCCCTGGCACCTGGTGCTCATGTCAAAGTTGTTTGCTTGTTGTCTATGTGTCTGGTCATTGACTGACTTGTGTCAAGGGCTGGGCTTGTGTGTCATCTTCCTGACTGACTGGGCTAGGTGCTAGTCATCTGGGCTAGGTGCTTGTGTTGTGTGTACCTGCCTGCCTAGTCAAGGGGGCTAGACATCTAGAGGACTGACAGGCTGGCTGGCTGGGCGCTGGCGTGCCTGCCTTGCCTTGCTACAGGCTAGGCGTCTGGGCTGGTTGGAGTGCCTGCCTAGGGGCTAGGTGCAAGGGCTCATAAGTCATGGGCGTGTCGAGTTGACAAAGTGCAGAAAGGTTGCAATACTCAGAGTGTGAAGTGAGTAAGAGGCTCACCGCATAGCAAGACGAAAGGACAGCAACAGTGAAGACCGCAATCCAAATCAAGACAGATGGAACAGTCACCGTATTAGACATGACCGCAGACAGCCTGCAGACTCTACAGACAGCAGTGGGTGGCTGGGTGCAGGCTATTGACCTCACCGCAGACATGACCATGTGGTGCAACGAAGAGGGCAAGTTGGTGGGGCTACCGCACAACCCGTACGCACAGCACATGTGGGACAAGGCGTTCGGCGCACAGACTGACTACATCGTGGGCGACATTGTGCTTACAGGTGGCGCAGACGATGAGGGTATGACCCTCGGACTCACCGCAGAGCAGGAAGCGATTATCCGCAAGGTGGTTGCCAAGGTCAACGAGTACACACAACCGCGAGCAGTGGTTACGTTCTAAGATTCACCGCGAAGAGCCCTCCGCAAGGGGGGCTTTTCCTTTTGGCGTGAGTTTCCTACCGTTCGGCGCAAGGTGCTAGGAAATGGCATGAAGATTGCCCGCACCGCGTTTATGCTACTACCAAGCAAGGACGAACGACTAAAGGACAAAGAGATGGCTAAGGCTAAGAACTTCAGCAAGTTCCAAATCGAACAGATGGCAGAACTCTACAACTCAGGCAAGACCCTCGAACATGTGGCGATGGTATTTCAGATTTCCGTTCCCACGGTTAGGAAGAACCTGAAGAAGAGCAGTCTCGAAGTCAGAGCCGTAAGGTCATACAAGCATGACCCAAGCAACACCCCGAAGATGGTCGAACTCTACAACTCAGGCATGACATTCGAACAAGTTGGAGACGTCTTCGGCACAAGCGCACCGCACGTTCGCTACCTCATTAGGAAATTGGTCAAGACCCGAAGCAAGGGGCATCGGGCACAAATCAAGGAAGAGAATAACTAACCATGAAGAACCTTGACGAGAAGTATCTCGAACGGGAGACAGAACTCAACACAGCGACTCGGGAACTATGGGAAGCGGAGGTTGCTCTCCGCAAGGCTCAGCAAAGAGTCGAGAGGGCTAGGGAAGCATTAGAGCCCTACGAGGACGAGACACCTACAGCGCTCGCAAGTCTCTAAGGTAAGGGAAACCCCCTAGGTAAAAAATGCCTAGGGGGCTTCCTTTTGTCCGCAGTCTATTTCCCTGATGCTGACGCTTTTCTCGCTTGGTTTTTCTTGTCTACGGCATTGAAGACATCGTTGATTTCTTCCGTTGTCAACTTGCCATCTTGTAGATAAGCGCGACTTAGCCCCTCAACCACGGTCGCGACACCACCGATACCTGCCATCAACACTGCTTGCCAGAGTTCTACGCCTGCGATTGCGCCTGCTCCTACTACTGACAAACCAGATGCTGCAAACACCGCCACGACCCTAGTTAGAATCTGAGCGGTTTTTCCTTTTGTTGTTGCCATTGCGCCGTCCTTCCTTGGCTGTCCGCGCAAGGCGCTGGCGTAAGGAAACACCAACGCCCAGCAACCTCAATGATAGAAGAGGCGCTGGGCGCTGATAGGTAAAAAACTAAGCGATTACAGCTACTGGAGTTCCTAGGAACAGCGATTTGATTACGTCTTCAGTGACAAGACCTGCATCATCTACTGCTTCAACAGCAAGTTCTTTTACGAAGTCTTGCAAGGCTTCGCGTGTGCCAACAGTCATGTAACCCAAGTTGTCATCGCCTGCAGTAATGAAACCGCACTCAATGAGTCGCTTCTGGACTGCAATCACAGATGCAGAGTTCTGGGAGTAAATGTTCTCAAACACGAGGCGTTGTAGGGAAACAGTGACATCGCTGCCAAGTTCAGATGGAACACTGCTGAAGTCTGCGCCCATCTTCTTTGACTTGTTGCGCTTTGCTGGAGCAGCCGCAGCAACAGGAGTTGAAACAACTTCTGGTTCTACAGCAGCGACAGCAAACACCACTGACTCAGTGGCGGCTGGTTGTACTTGCTCAGGATTTTTTACCTGAGCAACTGGACGCTCCTGGGTTGTGCCATCTTGAACGAGTCCATCTTTGTCACCATCAACCGCGTCTGCTTTGAATTCTGCTTTCTTTGGTGCAGGTGCTGGTACGTCAATACCTGCTTGACGCAAGATTTCAGCCGTGTGTGTTTCTTCGTTCAGTTGGTCTCCCATGTACGCTTCCTAATCCTCGGGGTATTTGGCAAGCCACTCATAGTACTTGCCAGAGTTCTTACCCCCATTGTAAGCGTTCGGACCAATACCCCATGCGCCGAAATCCTCGCCTCCACCACTCATGTGGAAAGCAATCTCCGCATTGCGAACAGGGTTGAAGAGTTCCTTATTCTGCTCCAAATCAAACTTATCTCGGCGGTCTTCGCCAAGACTTCCAATCATGTTGATTTGGAAAAGACCAAACGAGTTATCACCCGTACTGGAGTTTCCGTTGTGTGCCATCGGACGACCGCCCGACTCTTTCATCACGATAGCCCAAGCGGACTTCAGGGCTTTGCCCTCAAACCCAACAAGGCGTAGTAGTTCCTTGAGTTCTCGTGGTGCAAGAGGTTCGCGCTCATCTGCGAACGACTTCAACCGCGCTTCACTCCGAGATGGAGTAACGGTTGTTCTGGTGAGGAGATACTTTTTTACCTCGAATGTCTGTGCGTCTAGTTTGTCTTGAACGATTGCTGGTGTTTGCGGGGTTTCCCGCGTTGCTTGTACCGCAGCGGCGGCAGTTGCTGTGCCAATCATTATCAGCGAGACGCCAAAGACAACAGCCTCTGCTGAAAATTTAGATAGTTTTATCATCGGTGTTCCTTTGTTAGGGGACAGGGACAGGTCGCGATGTAGCGAGCGACCAAGAGGGCTTACCGATAAGCCCTTTCGTTGTGTCTAAATGCGTCATTCACATACAAAACCATACCATAATGCAGGAAGATTCCCAAGCCCTTTTACGCTGGGCTCAGGAATCTCCTAGGTGTGATTTACTTCACGAATCCAAATGCTTTTCTGCACTCTGGACCAAGCAACAGTTCCCGCGAGCGCGGGTCAGTCAACTCAGCACCGCACTTGCCACAGCACTTGTAATGTTCAGCAAACAGGCGTGCGTACTTGTATGGGTCGCGTTCGATAATCCGAATGAATGTGAGGGCGTCCTCAACCTTTGGTCGTACGCGAGTGAACGCGCCTACTGAACCAAACAACTTCTTCATAAAGAGGCGCTTCTTGTATTCGCGGACTTCCAAGAACACGAGGTCACCGTGCACTTTGTCCTTCAAAAGGTCAGTCATCAACTCAGAAACAGGGATTGCGTACTTGCTTTGAGGTACTTTTCCAAGTGCTTCAATAAGTTCGCCGTACAACTTCCTTTGCTCCTGAGTAACCGCATCAAGCACAACGCCTGCTCCAACAGGGCGAGGTGCAACAGTTGGATACTGTAGGAATGTGCTGATGAGGGCTGATGCCTTCTTCAGGTCGATAACCGCACGCTGTGCGATGTACTCAGCGGACAATGCCTCTGGAATGTCGCGAGATGCTACGAGGTCATCGAGGAACGCCAACTGGCGCTCGGTTGCTGGTGCGTATGTCATTGCTGTCCTTTCGTAGATTGTGATTACAATCTACCTGACTTTTGCAGGAAAGTCAAGTTCTATCTTTCTCGTGTCGAAAGTAAGGCTGACGCAACTGAGGCGAACCCCAGAGCGAGCACGAACTCAATGCTCGACTGCCATGCAGCAATGAGCGAGCCTAATGCAGCGAGCGCCGAGATGACCGCAGTCCACACGATGCCGCGCATGTTAGACCTGAACTTCGAGAACAGGCTTACGCTTGTCTGGACGAGTGCGTCCAACCAACCTTGCAGACGGGTCACGAGGAACCACTCCCTTCGAGTAGATGGCCTTTCGCGCTGTGCGATAGGAAACGTTCAACTTCTTCGCAACAGACTCAATAGCTAGCCCGTTGACATAGAGCTCAGCAGCTTCTTCTGCGATGCGAGCGCTCTTCATAATTTTTTACCTTTCGTCGTTAGTCTTCGTACGGTCGTTGAACCGCACCTTTCAATTGCGATGGGTCACCACCGTGCTCTTGAATCCACTCCTTGACCTCTGGTGCTTCTGGGTCATCTGACACCATACGCCCCTGAGTCCAAGTGAATTCACAATGTAGCCCTTGCGGGTACACGAACAGGTGGTACTGATTTGCTGTGTCCACGAGGTTTGACTCCGCAGGGAAAATCTCCACGGCTTCTCGCTCTGAACCAGCAATTTCGTTCTTGATGCGCTGGAAGTGTCTCCAGTCGCGAACTGCCTTGCGTTGATTGTGCCTGATGCTGAGATGGATTGGACCCTCTTCAGTTCCATCGAGCAACTTTTTTACCACCGTGTAGAACTTGTTCTGCCAGTAAGTCTCGTGCTCCGCGAGCGCGATTGGCTTCCCGTTCAGCCACGGCGTGACTGCTACGAACTTATCCCACGTTGGCTTCGTCATGTGCCCTCTCCGCATGAATCGCATTGGCGCATGTGTAGCACCACTTCTCAGTCTGAACTCCAAGGAGGAACGCGTCCACCCCCGAGTAGACCAACTGCGTGCTGTCGCACGCTGGATTAGCGCAGGTCTTGCTCATTACTTGTTACCTCCAAAGTACTCAGGGAAACACTCTTCAATGCTTCCGAAACAGTAGCCCTCGTTCCAGTCCACCCAGTAGATGTGGGTTGAGACATAGTAGAAAGCCATTAGAGCCATTACTAAGATTGGGAGAGCAATCACTACCGCCCAACGGCGACGGATTATGTACTTTCTCTCCATGTTCCACTTTGGTGCCATTTTCGCTGTCCTTTCGTCGTTTTGTAGCGATGACCTAAGTATTGCAATCTTCCTGACATTTGTCAAGCAATTACTTTCGGCGTGTCGCAACTCCGTACTTGTTGCCCTGCCAGACCTTAGGGTCTTGCTTCAGTAGGAACTCAACGAAAGTCTTGTTACACAAGGCGTGTGGACTTCGCTTCTCTCTGATGAGGTTGATTGCCTTTTGTGGCTCCAAGCCCTCACGGATTAGCACCAATGCTGTGATGAGACCTGAACGGTTCCAGCCTGCTTGGCACCTGATAAGAACTTTTTTACCACTCTTCCAATCTTGGTGCGCTAACCGCACGATGTCGAAGATGTCTTCGGCTTTGAAGTCCCGCATGTCAGAGTCCCAGACTCCGTAGCGGTATTCACGCACGAACCAATCAACAGGGTTTGCGAAAGCGTACATAGTGAACACAGAGTCGAACTTTGCCTTTGTAATCATTGGCTTGCGCAACTGTGCGTCAATGTCGTGGTCGGCAGTACCTCCCTGCCATAGACCCTCGATAATCTCAGACCATAGAGGTTCTCTCAATAGCCCTTGACCGTAGTCAGGTCTTTCGTAAATGCTGAGGTCTTCGTCTTCTTCGTTCATCATTTCCCAGAGGAGTTGAGCCTCTTCGACCTCCAAGTCTTCTTTACTGTAAATAGTCATTGCTGTCCTTTCGTCACTTTGTTTGTTCAGTTTTCCACATCTTCCTGCTTTTGTCAAGAAGATTACTGCTGGTAGTAGCCGTGCTTCTTGTAGAACTCCGCACGAGCCTTTTGAGCCTTACGGCGAGCGCCGTACCGAACTAATGCGCGAGCCACATTTATGAAATCATCAACGCTAACTTCAGAAACTCCACGGCGTTTGCCCATGCGCTTCGCTCTCTTGTACATCGTGTAAGTCACGCTGTCTGGTAGGAACTTTGCCATTTGTCTTTCTGTCCTTTCGTTCTAAAAGAAATAATACATCAAAGAGCAGGAAGATGTCAAGTCAAGAACGAAAAGTTTTTTCGATGTCTGCCTCCAGGTCCCCTGGCTGGAGGACAACCGCATGTCCGAAATGTTCCATTGACTTTTGGGGGTCTCAATCGTTTATTACTAATAGAGGGGAAATACTCCTCAAACACTTAGGGGGACTAAATGTCTTACGAAGAAGAACTCGACATGTGGTTGGACACCGCAGACTGCTACGAGAACGAGTGGGCTTTCGAGCGTGCTCAGTACGAAGCAGAGATGTTGCTAGATAGCATCTGGGGATAACGCCCAAGACCTGAGCAAGTCTCTAAAAGGCTCAACTACTTTGTGTAAGTAAAAATACGGGCTCACCTGAAGATGGGTCGAGTCGCGCAGCAATCTGGATTGCGCTTCTTGCCGCAGAGCGGCAGTTTGCTTGAGTACGTTTTTTACCTTCGAGTGCCGCATACATCGCACCAAGCGCATAGTTGCCGCCAGAGCCCAGGCCGTAGATGCCCTCAACATCGTGACACCAATCGTATCCAGAGCCAATCTCATAGATGCGTCCATGTATTACAACAAGAACTGTTGAGTCTTGTTCTCCCTTTTCACCGTACTGAGCATCATCAAAGCAAGTCTTCAGGGCTGGTATGAACTTCGAGGAGATGAATCTATCTAACTTGACGCCATAATCATTTGCTGCTGGTACAGGAGGTTTGAAAGTGTGTGCGAGGAGGTTCACCGCACGCATGTCTCCAGCCGCACCAAAGATGTACGGGCCATTTTTTACCACCTTGCCTGCGTCCTTCGGCAGCACAAAGATGCGATTGTCTTCAGTTACTCGGGAGTCATAGCCAACAACAGCCCAGCCATCACCTTGGATAGCAGCAATCGTTGTCACCAGAACACCTCCCTACATCGAAACAACTTCTCCTCCAGGGCTGCCGCAGCTCCTGGCAAATCTATTTTTTACCTCAGGTATTTTCCCAAAGCAGGTCGCGGAGATTTTCTTCTACTCGCGCCGCATCATGCTGATTGTGTTTTGCTGAAATGTCTTCTTCATCAACCAGCCTGTCAAGAGAAAGAACAGCCGTGTATCCCGTGTCCTCGAACATAATCACTAACTTCGTGTCCCCATCATTTGGGTCGTCAATAATCGAGGCAACAAAAGGAACCGCACCCTTGTTTACATGGTGCTGGGCATCTAGAACTTGATAACTCAACATGTCTCAACTTTACTGCTAAAGCAAGAAAGCGATACGAAAAAGCCCCCTTACGGGGGCTCTCGCTTTTTTACCTATCAGACCTTTTCGAGTCTCTCGACTACGCCCTCTAGGCGGGCTACCGCATTGTCTAGGACTACGCCCGTGCTCTTCGGGGCTCTGACTGTCAGCCCCATCTTGGCGCACTCCTCGCGGTACAGTTCCGCGAACTCCGCGTAGTAGCGGTTTGCTATCTGTGTACGAGCCCTTTGCTGCGCTGTGGCTCTCATCTTCATTTCTTTGTATTTGATTTCTACGGGTGTTTCCACCTCTTGCCTCCCTAAGGTTTGTAGTTATGTTTCTATTATCTCAGGGGGTACTGACATTTTTTAGGAAAGTGCTCCGCATACACCCCTCCCCCGCAGGGAGGTCGGGGGAGAGGCGCGGCGGAAGGTAGTGACCGCCTCATCGCGAGCGCGAGTCTGGGCTCCAGCGCATCGCGGACTTTTAGAATAACCGCTTTTTTTACCTGCGATTTGCTCCTAGAAGTCCTCCTCGTCCTCTTCCACGATGCCAATCTCATTGGAAACTGATGCTACGTCCCAGCCGTAATGCTCCTTTAGGAGCACACTTGCCAACCTTATTGCGAAGTCTTCATCGCTTTCTTCTGGATTTCTGTGCTCCTCGGTGAGAACAACTGTGGTCATCATCGAGAAGAAGTCGCCCACGAACAGAACTGTTCGAGTTAGCCTGATGTCGTCAATCATTTTTTACCTCCCGCACCAAATCGGTGAAACAATCCGCCGCGAGTTCTTCCCAGTACCACTCGCCATTTTCGTACTTCTCAACAACTTCGACCCATTGGTCATCGGTGATTTCTTCTTCCTGCCAACCCGCAACAATACTCTTGTCCCAGTAGGCAACGATGAGTTCTTGGTCTGGCTCTAACTTGCTTAGGTTTTCCATTAGTTTATCTACCCGCACGATTACACCTCGCAATCGTGACCGTAGGCGATTTCATCATCGCTCAAATCTTTTCGACCGCACTCAACGCAGGTCGCCATCATCTCCAGCATCTTGCTAAGACTCACTTTTTTACCTGTCTTTCTGTCATTGAGAGGGGCGCAGATTTCTCCACGCCCCTCCCGCAACTTCTATTTAGATTTCTTGTTCCGCAAGATACTCAGAGATTTCCTCTTGAGTCATGCCAGCGGCTTTGTGTAGTTTCGACCATAGGTCGCCTGTGGTTGCGTACATTTCCATAATCGCAAACAACTTATCCATTGAGTAGTCTTTGTGATTACGGTGCTTGTTTAGTGCCTCGGTAATGGTTGCCATAGTTGCGTTGATAGCCTCGGTCATCAACATCAACTCTCTTGGGCTTACCTCGATAGTAATGCGCTCTTCCACTTTTTGTTTCCCCCTTTACTTTGGGTTTGAGCCTTGGGTGTCTAGGCTTGTTCCTATCATAGAACATCTTCCTGACATTTGTCAAATCTTTTTCTCGGCGTGTCGAAATAAGAAAACCCCCCACACCGTAAGGCGTGAGGGGCTTTCTCTAACTTCTTACTTGACTACCAGCACAACATAGTCGGTGGTGGTCTGTGTGGCTTCGTAAGCCTCAGGGAAAGCAAGAGCCAACTTCTTGCTGTCCACGCCTGTGCGTGAACGCTTGCTCTGCTCGATGCGGATTTCTCCATCTACGATGCCAACTTCGGCATCTCCGAGAACAGCCTTGATTTGAGCCTCAAGGTCTTTCTTGGTCTTTTCGAGGGAGTTGAGCATGTCGCGTGTTGCCACAAACTCGTTGATGATTGCTTGGGTGTCCTTGTCCAGAACAACCGCAGAGCGCTCGAACTGAACTTCCTGAACTACCTTGTTTACTACCTTTGCATTACTCATGGTTTGAGTTTTGCCTTTCTCTGTGTCTTTTCACTCCGCACTCTTGGTGGGGAGCGGTAGGAGAGCCAATCTCGCCTACAAGAAATACATTACACGACCTCTCTGACATTTGTCAAATCGTGTCGCCACTTTTTTGATAACAGTTTGGTAACGAAAGTTACTGTCGTGGGAGGTGCTTTTTCGTTTGGTCGCAGGTGTCGAAACCATCGGCATCAACCCAACTTCCAAAATCTTTTGTTATCTCCCAACCGCATGAAGCGCAGGTGGTCATTTATGCGTGACCTCCTCCGAACATCTCCTCCCAACAATGTGGGTGAGTGCCCGAGATAATCTGCTCGCGCAAAGCCTTGTCCATGTCAGGGAAGCACTCTTGGATTGGTGCTTTGAGTTGTCGAGCAAGAAAACCAGCCATTGGAACTTCGACCTCTCCAATGTCTCCGCACCAACCGCACTTTGGTGTAGCCATCATTACGGTGGGCTGTGTGATGTCAATAGCGTTTATCATTTTTACCTCCAGCACTTTCCGCATGACGCACCATGATTGTAGTCACGCTCTTTGATTTTCATCGAACTACCGCATAACCAGCAGTTGATGTAGATGTATGTCTCCCTAGCCATTTTGCTGTCCTTTCGTCTCTAGGTGGTTCTATGATAAATCAACTAAGTCAGGAAAGTCAAGCAACCGCCATCGGCGTGTCGGTTTCATTTAGGGAGATGCCACAGTTCTCGATGGTCTTGGCGTTTTGGATTTCCTCATCGAGAAAAGCCTTGGCACTTTGGAGAGCCTCGTTGATGTCGTGGGTGACGCAATCCAAATGCTCACCGCATACATACATGTCAAACCACGGGTTCATGTCGTGTCGTAGTTCTTCGCTCTCAACAGCGTCCGTGAATTTTTTATCTGTGTCGTACCCGCGAGCAATCAAGTCCACGCCATCATCGCAATAGAACTCGTCTTTGCTGTTGTAGTAGCTCATGTCGCCATCGCAGTAGATGTCCACGGCGAAGCCGTCTTTTTTTACCTCGCAGATGTGAGTGCTACCGCTACCCGAAACTTTGTAGAACTCGGACGCCGTGCGGTCTCCATCGAGCGGCAAGCCCGAAGCCCAAACAACTTCGTAACCCGTCATGTCCTCCAGAAACTGGATTGGCTTTATTGCCATTTTTTACTTTGTCCTTTCGTCATTTACGGAAGAGCCCCGCCTAGTGGGGGAACTAGACAGGGCACTCCGTTTTTTACTTGGCTCTCGCCAACAAGGTTGGACAGCGCAGGACGCCCTTGTCTTTGAGAGGCTTTATTGAGTTCAGGCTGCTCGCCTGCCCACATTTGTCAAAACCGATGCCGCCGCTTTTCCGATTTCGGAAGCCGCGCCTGTCGGGTCTAGCACTCCCGACATTACTACCGCGTTGCCGTTTTGTGCTAGGTCTTTAGCATAGTGCCCATTGTCGAACGGTAGCCACAAAACTGCGACATTTGCTTGCTCGCATCGGGTCACCCACTTACGAGCCGCTTGCCTTTCTTCGGGAGTGTATTGCCCATCAGATACAACAACCAGCAACTTTGCCCCTCTACCGTTCAGCAGATTGAGACTTCCGTCAAGTGCTCGAAAAGCCTTGTCGAACTTCTCCGTGCCATCAGGTGCTGAGTACACATTGACATCGGTCAGGTGCTGTCCAGCCTTTAGGGTCGGGAACACATCTGAGCCGTAGTACACCATCGCGCACTTGCCCTGAACACGGCGAACCGCTTCGCTCATTACCCATGCGGTGGTCGCCATCGGCTTCATCGCAGAACCCATAGAGCCTGAGATGTCCACCATCACGCCAACAGTTAGCGATGGGTCGTCCGTGTGCTTACGCACCGTGCGTCTCCACGGTTCTGCCTGAACCATAACGCCACGCTCTTTGAGTGCCTGACCCTGAACGATTGCGCGAGTACGCAGACGCCCCGGAGGTGTAGCACTAGAGATTTCGATTTCATCGCGCTCGCGGTACTTCGCACGCTCCAACATCTGAGCGATGGTCACAGCCGCGACTCGCTCTTCACTTGTTGGCTTTCGTGCTTCGATAAGACGCGAACCTGTCTTTGAGTCTCCGGGTCCTGTGGTCTTGTCGAAAACTTTCTTCGCTACATCTGAGTTTTGCTTTCGTTCGTTCGCATCGTCTTGACGAGCCTTGACTTCCTGCTCCCACTCTTCTTGTTGCTCTTGGTCTGCTAGGTCGTCTGCGTTCCCAATCGAAATAGAAACGCCAGCCTCTTCGAGTGCGTCCATGAGAGCCTTAGCAAATGCTTCGCTCATCTCTGAACCCTCGCCAGCCTCAGGCTTACCAAATGGGTCTGACTCGCCCTTTTCCTCCGCAACATCACGAAGCAACTCAATCCACTCCTTAGCAAGTGGCACGAGTGCGCTCACATCTATGTGAAGTTCGTGCGCCTGAAACTCAGCGCAAATCTCACGCAAACGCTTTACAACATCTGCGCTCAGGAACTCATCAACTAGGTCAATCAAATCTTTTACTTCACTCGCGTCCAAGATGCCAGCATCAACACGAGCGTGAACAGTTGCGACAAGAAAACCAGCGGCACTTGTATTGCTTGACTCCGCGAACTTCTCTTTCGCATCTGCGATAACAATGTCCATCGCGCAAGCGCGGAGGAAGTTGAGGGAACTAGGAATAGCCTTTAGACCCTGAGCCTCAATGCGTGACTCTTCGAGCAAGGTCAAGACGCCATGAACTTCTGCGCCATTTTCCTTGTATGACTTTTCCAAATCCCAGTTAGAAAACTTTGCGTGAAATGCTTCGTGATAGATAGCACCAATCGCCTTAGGAAACTCGAAGTGCTTACTGCGCTCGCGGAGGTCACCAACCATTTCAGGTGTAACCATCGCACCAAACGCAATCGCTGTATCAACTTCGATTTCTGCGAGCGCGGGGTTGTAACAGGCAGGTGCGCCACTTCCAGCGTTAGTGCCTACATAACCAATGAGGTCGTGTCTCTCGCTCCACTTGTTTGCGAGTTCGCCTACTGCGCGACCAACACCCAGCCACTCAGGGGCTGTGTTCTCTGCGCGAGTAGTGCTGTGCTTGATGTGTGCCATTACTCGTTGCGTCCTTTCGTTTGACTCGCTGTCCATTTCGAGTGTTCTATTTTTATCATACTAAGTGGGTGGGTGTCAAGTTGGGGTGGGAGGGGGAGGCGACACCCAAGAAGCCTCGACCCCTCCCTCTACGAAAATCCAACGGGGGAGGTTAGATTTTCGCAGGCTTACACTCAACCGCATAAGCCCGAGTCAAGACATCGGCAACAATCGCCCTGTCAAGTTCAGGTGAAGCGGCGAGCAAGTTTGAGATAGCAAACTCAGTTCCAAAAGTTTCTGCGATGTCACGGAACGCGAGCAACTCGCGCATCTGTGGCGACCAAGAAACCTCACGAGCAAGTTGTTTCTTGTTGAGGTTCTGAGCCGCAGTTACTAGCGGAACAGGAACGCCCATCTTGCGAGCAAGAGTCCAATCTGTCGTCATTTCCACTTGGAGTGTGAAACGAGAAAGAAGAGCCTCTGACAAGCGAACTCCCGGAGCATTTGGGTTAGTCGCGGCAACCACGAAGAAGTTCGGGTGTGCCTTGATAGTGCCACGCTCAGGGTTTGCGGTGATGGTCAGTTCACGGCGTCCGTCCATGAGTCCGTACACGATTGACAAGACCTTAGGGTCAATCAGACCAATCTCGTCAATGAAGTACACGCCACCAGTTTCAGCGGCTTTCACAAGGTCGCCATCAACCCACTCAAAACCACCAGCAGGTGTCTGAACATAGCCACCAATCATGTCAGCGACTTCGGTGTCACCTGTGCCGAGCAAGGTGTACACATCATCGAAAGCGGCTTCGACCATCGCGGTCTTTCCAGTTCCCGGTGCGCCGTAGAGCAACGCGAACATCGGAGAGCCACCAGCACCGCCGAACACATTGGCAGTTACTTCACGAGCCTTGCGGATAGCAAGAACATCGGAGTGAGTTCCCCACTTGCGTGAGAAATACTTTTCTCCATTTGGACGCAGGTAAGCGTCCTCTCCCTCCATGCCATCAACCACAACAGGTGCGGCTTTTGGCTTACGAGGAGCGCGTTCTGCTCCTGAGGCACGAGCAACATAGCGACCAGTTGGAGTCACCTTTGCTGTCAGTTGGACGGAAGCATCTTCGTTCGCACCCTGTGAGACAGTTTCGATAATCAAATCCCACAGCCCTGCGCCGAGAGCCTCATACCTTTGCTTTAGAGTTTCCATTTTTACTTTCCCCCTTACGCAATCTCCGCAGGGAAGCCCTGCGCGTCACGAGTCTGATTTATGCGGTAGAGCAACTTGTTAGGTGTCTTGCTCATCTTTACATCATCGAGGTCTTTCTTTGAGGTCTCGATGAGAAGTGGCTCTTTCATCATTGACCAGCCACCATTGAGTAGCGAGTCAAAAAGTTGAGTTGCGAAACTCATGCGCTTCTCGGCAAACTCTTCTTTCTTCTCATTAGGAAGAGCCTCACCATTTAGGTCAGCCACAGGTCGCCATGACAAACCTGAGTTGCGCCATTGTTTCTTTGGAGTAGATGGAGTCAGCACTCTGCGCCATAGGGTCGCAGGAACTTCCTTGCCATCTGTGGTGTAGCCATCAGGAGTGAGAAAGAGTTGGAGCATCGCTCCGGGCTTTCTGAACTCCACATAAAGTGCGATGCCTTGTACATCGCGGGTTGTGTCTAGCATCTTTGTGTCCTTTCGGTTTGGGTGTCTGCTAGGACTTATTTAGTTATGAGTTCATCATAGAGGGGAAGTCAGGAAGATGTCAAATCCAAACTCCCCCTCTTTGATAACGATTTGATTACGAAGCGAAAATCTTTGCCAGTTCAGGGAACTTGGCGAGGAACTCTGCTTCCTTTTCCTTAGCCAACTCCATCGTGGAGTTTGCCACAAGAACCTCTGCGTTTTCGAGGAACGCCTCAAATGGGATTTCCTCTAGCACATTGTCTGAGTTGTCGTTCTCTGCGACCAACACAGCCTGCTTCTCGAAATCAGCAATCAAGATGTAATGGTAGTCAGCACCATGCGCTGTGCCACCAACATACAATCCATAGCCAGTTTCATCGTTCCAGTATTCGTTCACGAGTTGCGAAACCATAATGCGTGTTGCGTATGAAGCATCGCTCCATCGAGGGCGTGCCTTTTCTAGTGCGTGAGCGAAGTTAGCAATCTGGTCACTACCTGACCAATGCTGATAGATGTAGATAGTTTGCTCTGTCTTGCTTGACTTCTCTCGGAAGCCTGCTACTGCTCTATCTCCCATTTGGGTGTCTCTCTTTCGTTTAGTCGTTCCTGCTTTTTAGCATTGAGTAGAGATTACATCATCTCTCTGACATTTGTCAATACGAAGTTTCGGCGTGTCGCAAAAAAGTTTAGAGAGCAGTTTTGGCACATGCTCAGGTGCTCGCAGGGGGAACGACTAAGAACCCCAGCGAAGTCTATTTTTTACTCGATGAAATCGTCGAGGTCAATCCCGTACTCAGCAAACTTTATCTTCAAGTCTGCGAGCGCCTCTCGATTTTCGTAAGACTCGGTAAGAAGTTTTGCTACCGAAGCACGGTGCTCATCTGCTGTCGAGTCAATGATTTGCCAATCCACTTCTTGCCAATGCGTTGTCTCCATCACGACAAGACCAGCGGCATCACCGTAGTTCCCGTCAAGTGCGAAATAAGCTAGCGTGCGCTTTTTCTCTTCTGACATTTTTTACCTCCCGTGTAAGTCTAGCGGTTTTTTACTTGCGGTTTGCGTGCGAAGAGAGGGGCTCTCGCCCCTCCCTCCGTGCCGTAAGTTTTACTGTTCTACTTCTTTGACATCAACGCTGACTCGGCTTGCCGAGCCGTTGTCCAGTTCGTTGAGGAGGTTGCGTGCCTCCTGCTCCGAGCCTGCCTCAATGAAGTATGTTTCGGTCTTGGTCATTTGATAGGTAGCCATTAGCCAATCATCTCCGCTACATCCTCAATGAACTCGTTCTTGCGTTCCATCTTCGGTGGGCAATCGTCATAGAGGTCGTCCGTATCCTCGCCCTCTTCGTGCCACATACAGGAACGGCACTCGCCCTCCAGTTCCACCCACGCCTCGTGGGAGTCGGGAATGTCCCAAGACTCAATCTCGGTTTCCTCGCCGTTCTTGATGGAGACCTCGCCACCCCAACCCTGCTCTTCCTGATACCGCAAAGTTATTTCGGCATCTGGATACTGCTCGCTGAGATGGGTGAAGCAGATAGGTGGAGACCAAGCCGTGTCAAAGGAGTATCCGAGTTCGCCTGACTCGTCCGTAATCATCTCTGGATGGCAAGCATCCCACTTAGTTCCCCAGACTCGGTTGTTCCAGTTGTACCAGTTGTATTCGCTGTTCCCCATTTCCTTGCCGTCTTTCCACCCATGCGTGCCGTGATACTCGGCAATCTTGTCGTCAGGTGGAGCAATCACATTCCAGAATGAGATGGGGCTTTCCTCAGGGTCGTGGGTCTTGCCCTCGTCGTCGGTGTAAGACGGCTTTGGCTTCGCCAACTGCTCCTTGATTTTCTTGATGTCTTCTGGCTTACCAGTAATGGTAAGTGTGTTATTTACCCAGTTTGGCATAGTCGTTCTTTCTCTTAGTCGTTCGGGTGTCGTAGGGAACGAAGTTCTAGGTCTAGAACCGCACTCCTATTCAGCGAACCGCATTTGGTCTTCTGCCCTACAAACTCTATCGTAGCACTTTCCTGCTATTTGTCAAGTGGTGTGTCGGAACATTTTTCGCACTCGCCAATACAGCAAGCACAAGCCGACTCGTAGATGTGGTCGCAACAATCTCTCATTACGACGCCTCGAAGTCCCATTTTGCTCCGACTTGGTATTCCTCGAAGTCGTCCGCAATCCAGTCGTCTAAAGACTCAATCGCTTTCATTGGGTCTTCTGCTTCTACCTCAATCTCATAATGCTTTGTGAGGGTTGCTCTTACTATGTGCTTTTCCATTAGTTGATACTCCATGCTCCGAAGTCAAGGTCGCTGGCTTCTCTGCGAGAGTCTGCCCACGCCATTTCTCCGTAGTAATACTTTTTCTTGTTGGTGGTCTTGTTCTTTACCATCCAGTAGTCCTGAGGGAAGTCTGCTGTTCCGACCGCAACCTGAACTAGGTCGCTGTCATACACAACATCCCAGTTTTTTACTTTGGTAATGCTTGGCTTTGCCATCTTTCGTCCTTTCATCTTTTGGGTGTCTTGGGGTGCTTGCCCCCACCCCTGTTCGGGGTGAGGGCTCGCACTTCTAATTACTTGGCTACCAGCACCACATAGGGCTTCTTGCTGACTACAGCCTCGTAGGCTTCTGGGAACGCAGACATCAACAACTTCTTGTCGAGGTTCTCACGCTCACGAATGTCTCGTTCGATACGAACTTTGCCATCATAGATACCAACCTCAGCATCGCCGAGAATGGTCTTGACTTGTGCCTCCAAGTCTTTCTGTCGCTTGGCTAGTTCGTTAGCCAATGTGCGAGTAGAGAAGAACTCATTGACAATGTTTAGTGCTTCTGAGTCGAGAACAACAGCAGTCTGTTCCATCTGAACTTCTTGGACTACCTTATTGACGACCTTTGCTTTTGCGGGTTTCCCCATAGCGGCATCACTCCATCTTTAGTATCAACTCACACACTCGGTGGGAGAGGGTTAGAGAGACTTTCCTCGCTAACAAGATAGACATTACACTACCTCCCTGACATTTGGCAACTCGTGTCTAGGGGTTTTTGATAACAGTTTGATAACAAGATTTCGTTGATGTCAAAGAAGGTTGATGGTCAAAAAGAAAAGTTGTTTGGAAGTTCCAGGTCCTGGGTACCCCTGGCGAGTCAGTCGCTGTCGAGTTGCTCTTCAATGGCTTTTGTATTTTTTACCGAGCGAGTTCGCTGACGCTTGGTGCGGCTGTCCTCGAAGACTTGCGACTTTTGGTTCTGGACATAGTTGCCCGGCACACCACGGGTAATCCGCTTGATGCGCTCGCGTTCTTTCTTCTTCTCGACCATGTTTATTATTTTACCCGCACAAAAGAGAACGACCCGCCAAGCCGTCTCCCGTACGGTTTTATTGGCGGGTCGAAGTCTGTATTTTTTACTTGGCGGCGCTCGCCGCGTTCTCAATGTCTTGCCGCGAGTACACATAGCACTCGATGGCATCGGGTGGAATCACGCCGCCCGTGTAGACCCAACTGGTGGCGTCTCCAAAGAACTTTGCGTTGTGGTCCGTGCCGTGGTCCCACTTGGTGAGGTCCGTCTTGCTGGTATCAATCTCCCACACATGCACCGCGTCATGCCGCTCTATGTTGACATAGGGCGTGCCGTTATCTGTTTGCGGATGCACATGGTCAAGAAGTCTGAACCACATAAATGTCAGCGCGTGAGCGGGTGACTCGGCGGCATAGATTTCTCCCCAGTTGGAGCGCAAGCCGTTAGTTGCGATGCTCGCCAGCACACACTCGGGTGCCGCGTGATAAAGCCGTTCGGGTGTCTTCATTCGTCTTTCCGTTCTCTGTGTCGTTTTTTACTTGGCTAGTACAAGCCGTTGACCCTTGCCGAGTCCCAGCTCTCCCGTGCCGTTGACATCGAAACAAGATTGGCACATGTAAGCCCAAGGGCCCATCTGTGTTGCCGCGTCGTACGCAGCGGTCTTGCCGCAGAAGTCGCAGGTCGGTAGTTCTACAACAGTTGCCGTAGTGGTCATTATTCCACCTCCTTGCTGTTCTTGAACACGAAGCCGCTTGCTTTCTTTTGCTCCTTAGCAGTCTCTACGCAGTCGCCGCATGTATACACAAACGGTGCTCGTACAAACGCTAACTTCTGAGTTGCGGTCTTCTTGTCACAGATTTGACACTTCATCTTTCACCTCCCCGAATCTCGCCGTGCTTTGGTACAAGTTTGTCACAAAGTCACGGCGTCGATTCGTTTTGGAATTATTATACCCGAGTCGTCTTCTTGTGGCGACCGCGTGTTGGAGCAATGTATGTTGAGCGCTTGTGCTTTGGTTCGCGGTTATCTAAGTAAAGACTTGCCGCGTAAGCAACAGCAGCAACGCTCAGTGTCAGCACTATGCCGACGAGTATGCCGATTCCGAATTCCATTTGTCCCTCCCGTCACTGCTAGATTCATCATTCTACTTCCCTGATTAAATCATGTCAAGTTCTTCAAAAACTTTCCACGCCGTGGCGAGCATTGTGATGATGCCTGCGATGGCGAAGCCGAGTGGGAACAGCCATAGAAGCCAAACCACAATCACAGCAGTCGCCAAGATGGCACGCCGCAGCGGGACATCCAAATAAGTTTTTGCGATGTACACCAGTGTGATGGGCCAGAGAACCAGTTGGCTGAAGATGATGAACATGATGGTTCCGTAACCAGACTCATCGTTAATCTCTCGGTCTGCGTTATCCGCAAACAACCGCCACGCAATGAATAGTTCTAACATGTTTTTATCATACCGTCTTTCGTCATTTCGTCAAGCGCCTGGCAGCTAGCTCCAGGCCGCTTATCAAAATTGTTTTGATGTTACCCCTTCAGTTCGCTTTCGCGGATTCGCCGAAGACGCGAAAGTTGAGTCTACACCCCCGTGTCAAGTTCTGTCAAGTTACCCGTCAGTAACTAAAAACTTGCTAAAGTTTTAATGATGCAGATACTCGCGCACTACGGAGCTGAAGACCCGTTAGCACTTCACCACATCTTGCCGATGCTCGCCGCTGCGGGCAGCGGTGTCTTGGCATACCTGTACTTGTTCTGGGCAAGCATCCGTAAGACGACGCAGCAGCTGCTAGCTGCGGCGGTCAAGTTATTGCGAAGTTGCAGGGCCCGTCGAGCTCGCCGCGAGCGCGGCGCTCGCCGTTAATCTTTTTCCTCCCTGATTTTTTACCTCCGTTAGGTAAAAAATAACCATCCGCGTTCGCACGCCGCAGCGGGCCGCACAGCTGGTTAACCCAACATCCGAATAACTCAGCGGGGCGCAGCAGCTCACAATCTGGGACAGTTCGGTTTTCGCGCTCGCCGCTTCTTAATGTTCAGTTTTTATAATGAAATTCCCTTAAGCTCCAGAGCTCCAGGCGGGCCGACATGAAAGTTATTGCGAAGTTGCTGAAGGCGAGGCAGCTGTGAGATTTCCGTTTTGTCCGTTTTTACTCGTAAGATGGAAGGATGCAAAAACGAAACCCGTTGAGCCGCCGAGAACGGATTGCCCTTGTAGGGATTGCTGTTCTCCTCGGTGTCAATGCGCCAGCAGTGTATGCAGACGCGGGAGGCCGTGCCGCTCTCCCCAAGGATGAACTCCTTGCCACGCCCGTTTCAACATCGGCAGTACTTGCCAACATCGGGCCTGCTTCCGTTGAGGTCCGCAGCAAAGCTGAAGAGCTCGCCGTTAAGGAAGCAGAACTTATTACGAAGATGAAAGCTGCGGCGGAGCTTGAGCTCCGTTACGCAGTAGTCGCTGAAGCAAGCCGTTATGTCGGAAAGGTTCCGTATGTCAAGACTGGCAGCACGCCGTCTGGCTGGGACTGCAGCGGATACACCATGTATGTGTATGCACAGTTCGGCATCGAGCTGTACCACCGTGCATCCGTGCAAGCCGCTTCAGGTAAAAAAGTCACCGAGCCGCAACCTGGCGATTTGGTGGTCTTCAAGAAGAACGGTCGTACATCGCACATCGGTATTTACTTCTCCGATGGCATGGTCCTAGACGCGGGCCGCGATGTCAGTGACACCGCTCTTAGAGAGATTGATAGGACGTTCCCAGCCAATCTGGGGTGGACCGTCGAGTATGTGGATGTAATCTCAGGCCGCGCCTGAATCTAAAGAACGAGAGCCCGTGCACCGTTATGGTGTGCGGGCTTTCTTCTATACAAGGTTAGGTGTAAGACTGTACGGCAAACTCTATGATGTGAAGCTTAACCAGCTAGCTACGTTACTCAACATCCGAATAACTTTCCCGTGCCGCTAGCTGCTGTTGCTGCTGCTGCAGAGTCGAGCCGCATGATTCACACAGGCCCTCGCTGTTGAGGGACTCGCCGCACCAGAAGCAATCCGTTGTTGTCATAGCAAATCGTCCATCTCACTCACGCCGTCTTTTGGCGCAGGCTCCGTTGTGCAATCACCGTCTAACCGTGCCATGCCGTTCCTCCACTTGACAAACCGTTAATAACTAATTAGGATGTAAACATCCTAATAAGTTATTAACTAACTTCGGCGCTCGCCGACTCGCCAACCGCTTCCAGTTGGAAAGTCTTGAGCATGTTCAAAATTTGTAGCGCTTCATTAGCGCGAGCCGTCACTCGGATGTGCTCATCGCGGGTTCGGCACAGAACAATGTCGGCTTCCTGATTTTCGGCGTGCCGTGCCACAAGGTCCAGAATTTGTTCGATTGTCATCATAGCTCGTCGAGCTCCTCTGCTGAGATACCTTCTGACTCGACGGGTTTGTCTTCGTCCGTATTTTTTACCTCGGCGCTCGCCGCAGGTAAAATTTGTGGAGCTTCTTCGAGCTCGTCCGTTACTTCCGCATCTTGTATGGAAGTTTGCGGAGCTAGCGTGCCAGCTACCATCACCGCTCCTTGGGCGAGCCGTGCCAATCTTTCTGCAACAATTTGTGCGGGGCTGCGGGTATCCGTTACCTCGACATCCACGCCGATGTCCATGCCTCCACGCACGCCTGCGCGGTCGAGGATTTCGGCGGCGGCTTTGAGGCGGACGGGTTCGGAGACGGCGGTCTCCATCATTTCTTCAAGAACATCCACAGCGTATGGGGCGGACTGCATTAACTTGCGGCGTGCCCGCTCGACATCTTCGCCCGGTTTGCGTTGGGTGCGGAGGTGAACTCGGCACAAGCCGTCATCTTTCAGACGTCCCGATGACCAGAGCTGGCAGCGGATTCCGTCCGACTTCACAATACGGCAGCGATGTGGGAGGGCGGCAGGCGCTCGCCGTGGGGACTTCGGTCCTCCAGCCGCTTGTTCCGCTAGGTATGCCTTTGTCGCGCCGACTACCCACGGAGGGGTAATGCGACACGCCGTGTCATCGACTATCAGGTCGAGGCCCGTTACAAAATCAGAGTTGAGGTTCTCGGGGTCAACAAGTAAAACTTTCTTTTCCGCAAGACTGAGGAGGCGGCGCTCCTTCATGGCCTCCTGCGTGCGAGCCGCGATGAGTCCCGTTGGCACGCCCGATTGGGTAAAAACTGGGTCCCAGTTCATTTGGTTGGCGCGGAGGACGCGGCGGTTCTCAGCGGTATCTTCGACCACTCCGCGCTCGTGCTCCATCAAGCCGATTGCAGAAAGGTCGGGCCGCAAGTCTAGGGTTTGTTCGATTGCAGGTTCGAGGTCTTCCTCTTCACCTTCTGGCTCGAACGAGATTAGCTCGTTCATTTGTTAAAGACCTTTTTCGATTCCTAAATGCTCGTCCAGTTCCATACGCTTCGCCTGAAGCATGTCCGAGTAGTAAGCCTTCTCGGTCTTTGTGCGGTAGCCTCCGTTTTTCATAAAAAGTAAAATTTCGTCAATCTCAGCTTTGAGCTGGATTTCGCGTTGGATGTGAGCCTCTAGCTCAGCGGGCATCTCTGGGATTGCCATTGGGTTTCCTTCCGTCAGGTAAAAAATTCAGATGCGGGCCCCGAAGGGCCCAACATCCAAATAACTTTATTATTTCTTCTTAGCTGCTGCCGTCTTCTTGGCGGCTGGCTTCTTTGCTGCGGCTACAACTTTTTCCACAACCACTGTGTCTGGGTGAGTCGCCTCACCAGCAAGTGATGGGCCAGAGGTGGAGCCGAGGTTTGCTGAACCAAGGGAGGTCAGCAGGGAAAGCAGAGCGGCGCTCGCGGCAACAGGTACTGCCTGAGTTAGCAGGTCCATGGTGACTACACCCATTGCGTCTGTGCCGACTAGGGCAAGAAGCGTCTGGATGAAAGTCTTGATTGCGCGTTCGGCGCTGGCTTTCCAGAAGTTCAAATCGAACATGTCTTTTTTCTCCTTGAGGGGTGTGGATAAGGTTTACCCACTACACCAAGGTTACGGCATGTTGAAAAAAATTTTTGGAAAAATTGGCTGAGATACACCCCCTTTCATAAACAAAAGGGTCAACCCGAGGACAGCCGAAGTCGCTCGATTGAGCGTGAAATCAAGGGTTTTGGTTTGATTTAGAGATTGAACGACGACATTAAAAGTCGGACATTAAAAAGTGCTTCTAGATTGCTTCTTTTCGCCACGCAAAGTAAGACTTGAGATACACACTTGCATAAGCGACAGCCATAAAAATAAATCCGTATTGCTGAGTTGCGATGGCGTAACCAATCCACAGACACTCGTTGACGAGTAGGACTAACCAGCCCCAGATAGTTTTCTTACCGACAAAGTAGATTCCGCAAACGCCAACGACGGCTAACAGCCAAGACCAGTATTCGGTCATGCTTAGCTCCTATCGTTCGCATCTCGCTTGAACCAGTTGTGGTCTAAGACGGGATTGTCTACCTTGATGGTCTGCTCGAAGATGTACTCCGAGAGTTCGTCATGGACACCCCAAAATGTTGGAGCGGTTACCTCGCAGAAGACCTCACCTTTGACGACCAGTTCGCCC
>JACCDW010918964.1_pt1 | contig 27325 bp, 17 predicted proteins | sample 7449781 | NCBI WGS metagenome assembly JACCDW01 (sample SAMN15323449, study PRJNA562643) | freshwater metagenome | isolation source: river surface water | place: USA:Blue River Watershed | collected 2017-08-18
ATTCCATAAACACACATCCCAATAACAATTCCGATTTTTTCGGCTACGTCATAAAAGCTGAAAAACGAAGCCGTATCTTCAGATTCCGGTAACAATTTTGAGTAGGTAGAACGCGATAATGCTTGAATTCCACCCATTACCAAACCGACTAAACCCGCCATCACATAAAAATGAATGGGCAATGTGATGAAATAAGCTAAAGCACATAATAGTATCCAGAAAGCATTAATAGCAATCAAAGTGGGGATATTTCCATATTTAGCAGATGCTTTAGAAGTAAAGGTAGCCCCCACAATAGCAACTAACTGAATCAATAAAATACAGATAATCAAACCAGTAGTACTCTCACTTTGCGAGGCCCATTGAATTTCTTGTGCGCCAAAATAGGTTGCAATCAACATTACTGTTTGCACTGCCATACTAAACACGAAGAAACTAGCAAGGTATTTTTTCAAAGCCTCATTTTCGGCCAATAAATGCCAAACTTTTTGTAACTCTTTGTAACCGTTGAATACAATGTGTTGTTTTATTTTACTTGCTACAATTTTATTGCCTTTTGGCAAATAGTAATAGGTATATTGGCTAAACAAAATCCACCAAATACCTACCATCACAAAGGAATATCGCATGGCTTTCATAGCGGCTTCTCCTTTTGATCCTGAAATTCCAAATACATCAGGCATCATTATCATCGCTAAATTGACCACGAGTAAAATTACACTCCCAATGTAACCATAAGAAAATCCTTTAGCACTAATAGCATCTTGTTGATCAGCAAAGGCGATATCTGGTAAATAGGAATTATAAAAAACCCAGCTCCCCCAAAAGCCCACTAATCCTAAAAAATAGAATCCTAAACTGAGATAAATATTTTCAAGACTAAACCAATACAATCCAATACAAGATAAGGCACCCAAGTAGCAGAAGAACTTCATGAATGATTTTTTATTACCTACATAATCTGAAATTCCTGAGAGAATTGGAGAAATAAAAGCCACCACTAAAAAAGCAAAAGCAGTAACAAAACTAATTAAGGCCGAGTTCTTAAGCGAAAAACCAAAAACAGTGATATAATGGCTACTTTCTGAAAATAAGGCTTCATAAAAAATAGGGAAAACAGCGGAGGATATTACTAATGAATATACTGAATTAGCCCAATCATAAAATGCCCAAGCATTCAATAATTTCTTATCCCCTTTTGGTAAATCTGCCATAATTATTTTGGTTTAGGGGACTAATTTATTTATTTTTTAATTAGTATCACAAAAACTAGATCAAATTCGGTCTTTAAACCATAATTCATAAAAAAACGGGCTACTCTTTTCTTAAAGAATAGCCCGTTTTTTTATGATTGATTGTATTATCTAGCAATAATTCCAACTTTAGTAGCAATCGCTTTCGCCTCTGGAATTAAAGTCTTTAAATCTTCAATACGAGTAGCATCAGAAGGGTGAGTACTTAAAAACTCAGGTTGGGATTTTCCAGATGATTTTGCAGCCATTCTTTCCCAAAAAAGCACTGAATCCTCTAGATTGTAACCCGCAATTGCCATCAATGTTAAACCAATCTTATCTGCTTCACTTTCATGACTTCTACTAAATGGAAGCATTACTCCTACTTGAGATCCTATACCGTAATATTTTTGCCACATTTCTTGCTTTTCAGCACTTTCCTTACCTGTCGCAAGCGCAACACCTGCTGCCCCAATTTGCTGCAATTTAGCAGCACTCATTCTTTGCGCTCCATGATTGGCTAAAGCATGAGAAACTTCATGCCCCATAACCGTTGCTAATCCAGTTTCATTAAGTGTTACGGGTAATATGCCCGAATAGACTACAATTTTACCTCCTGGCAAACACCAAGCATTTAGTTCTTTACTTTCTACTAACTTATATTCCCATTCATAACCTTTGAGATATTGCGTTTGTCCTAAATAATTCAAATATTTCTCAGCGGCTAATTTAATTCTGACACCTACTTTTTCCACTAATTTAGCTTCAGCTGTGCCTGTAATTACTTTATTTTCTTTTAAAAACGTTCCATATTGTTGGAAAGACGAAGGGAATAATTCTGAATTGGAAACAAAATTAAGCGTTGATTTTCCTGTTAATGGGTTGGTTGCACAAGAAAATAATAATCCGAAAGCGGATAGTCCAAGTAAAAAATATTTTTTCATTCGATTTAGATTTAAGAAATACAAAATTACAGTTTTAAAATTTTTATTAAAGCTAAATCGAATAAAAACAAAATATATAGTTGAATTACGAAATTCTAAATACCATTACCGCCAAAGGAGCTAAATCTAATTCTATAGAATAATCTCTACCATCATAAGGCGAATTTTCTATGGTTAATTTACCTGAATTAGTTACACCGCTTCCTCCAAAAACTTCGTCATCACTATTGAATATTTCGACTAATTTTCCTTTTTTAGGCAAACCAATTCTGTAATTTTTACGCACTACAGGAGTGAAGTTACACACTACAATCACATCTTCTTTTGAGTTATTTCCTTTACGGATATACGTCATTACTGCATTATGATGATCGGAATAGTTAATCCACTCAAATCCTTCAGGACTGAATTGTTTTTCATGTAAAGCAGGTTGGTTTTTATACAAATCATTCAAACCTGCGATTAACTTTCTTACCCCTTCATGAAATGGATATTGTAGTAAATGCCAATCCAAACTTTGTTCAAAATTCCATTCGCCACTTTGCCCAAACTCAGCACCCATAAAAAGTAACTTGGTTCCAGGATGCGTAAACATATAGCCGTAAAGCAATCGTAAATTGGCAAACTTTTGCCATTCATCACCAGGCATTCTACCTGCGATAGAGCATTTACCATAGACTACTTCGTCATGCGATAGTGGTAACATAAAATTCTCCGAGAAAGCATAGGTCATCGAAAAAGTCAAATCATTTTGATGGTATTTTCTGTGAATTGGATCTTTTTTAAAGTATTGTAATGTATCGTGCATCCAGCCCATCATCCATTTCATGCCAAAGCCTAAACCACCTGCAAATGTAGGTCTTGAAACCATTGGAAACGAGGTACTCTCTTCAGCAATAGTTTGAACACCTTCATAATTAGCATAAACGGCTTCGTTAAAATCTTTTAAGAAACTAATCGTATCTAAGTTTTCTCTTCCACCAAAAACATTAGGCTCCCACTCCCCGTCTTTTCTAGAATAATCCAAGTACAACATCGAAGCTACTGCATCTACACGAAGTCCGTCAATATGATAATGTTGTAACCAAAATAAAGCATTACTAATCAAAAACGAACGCACTTCATTTCGCCCATAGTTAAAAACCAAACTTTTCCAATCGGGATGATATCCTTTTCGTCTGTCGGGATGTTCAAAAAGATTCGAACCGTCAAAGAAGCCTAAGCCGTGCGCATCGTCAGGAAAGTGTGAAGGAACCCAGTCCAAAATCACTCCGATTCCTGCTTGGTGTAGTTTGTCTACCAAAACCATGAATTCTTGTGGAGTTCCAAAACGAGAAGTTGGCGCAAAATAACCAACTAGTTGGTAGCCCCAAGAAGGATCATACGGATACTCCATCACAGGCATGAACTCTACGTGAGTAAAACCTGTTTCTTTTACGTATGCTACTAATTCGTCAGCAAATTCTAAATAAGTCAAAAATCGATTTTCTGAACCATGACGTTTCCAAGACCCCAAATGCACTTCGTAAACCGAATACGGCTTATCCAAAGCATTGTGTTCTTTACGGGTTTTCATCCAATTAGTATCTTTCCATTTGTAATCCAAATCCCAGATTACAGAAGCTGTAAGCGGTGGTTTTTCACAGTAAAATGCAAAAGGGTCTGCTTTTTCAGTGATTATTCCACCATTTTCAGATTGAATTTTATATTTGTAAGTAGTTCCTTTTTGAACTCCAGGAATGAATCCTTCCCAAATTCCAGAAGAATCCCAACGAACATTTAATTGATGTTCGCCTTGAATCCAATAGTTAAAATCTCCAACTACAGATACAGAACGTGCTGATGGCGCCCAAACAGCAAAATAAACACCCGGAACTCCATCCACTTCTATAGGATGCGCTCCTAGTTTTTCATAGAGTCTAAAATGTTTTCCTGCTTTAAATAAATCAATATCAAAATCGGTAAAAAGGGAATATCCTTGTACTTTGCTCATTGTATGTTTTTATTTCTATAAGTATCAAATATACTTTTATATACTACTAATTTTTATCAAATTCCATAATACTTGCAATTCCTGTCAACGGAATTACAGACCAACGCGGACGTGAATTGAGTTCATATCCCAGTTCATATACTGCTTTTTCTAACAAGCAATATTTCAACAAAAAGTCGATTTCTTTGTTGTAACCAATGTTTAAATTACCTGCTTGAGCCACTTCTACATAGGTTTGCAAAAAGACCCCAACAAAATATTTAAACAATACTTCCCCTGCTTGAAACAACTCTTTTTGTTCGTAAGGATACTTCTCTTTATTATTAAAAATCGTTGCGTAAATAGCATAATGAAACGAACGAAACATCCCAGCTACATCTTTCAATGGCGGCTGCTTCACTTTTCGATCTCGAATGGTACTTTCTGGCTCTCCTTCAAAATCCAAAATGTAAAAATCATCTCCGTTGACCAATACTTGTCCCAAATGGTAATCTCCGTGAATTCTAATGCGTTCCGATTTCATTTTAGTCCAATCAAAATCCAAAAATAATTTTCGAATTGATTTTTTATTGTCCAAAAATTGATTGGCTAAATCCAGCGCTAAACCATCTAATTTATGCAAATTATTCTCTAGAATATTCAAACGATTCTGGAATTGGTAGGTCAACCTGTTTTTAAGCCAAACCGTATAATCTCCGTTGTATGTAGTCGGTGTAAAAGCCGTTTCGTGAATGTCACTCCCTAAAGCAATGTGCATTTCAGCGGTGCGTCTGGCTAAAGTTTGAATGCGCAAAATAACACTCAATCCTGCCCAATCAATAATTTCTGGAGGAACTTCATTCAATCGTAATTTTTGAAATAATTCAATATTGGGAAGTTTGTCAATTTTGATTTTTTTAGCATTCAAATTAGAAAAAATCCGATCTACTTCGTCCAACATGTATTTCCAAGCATCACCTTGATTTGGAACCAATTCTTGCATTAATCCCAATGTGATGTCGCCCTCAGAAAAATTAACACTAATACTTCCTTTATATTCTGGCGAACTTTTAAAATTCATTCTCTCAGTAAGAAAACGACTGATTTCATAGTCTGGATTCATACTAATATAAATTCTTCGAAAAATCTTTAAGACTAAGTTATCGTTGTAAATAATCGAAGTATTGCTTTGCTCTACTCCCATAAATTTAGACGAAATATACTCTTTGTCTAACAATTTTACTCCTTTATGAAAATTCACTTTAGAAATATCATTTTCTTTAGAAGTAATAATTTTATCAAATAGTAATTTTCTGAAATCTTCTTGATGTAACGCATCGACCAAGAATCCATCCTTACCATTCAATTGAACAGGAGCAATAATTGTATTCGTATCCAATTCTTCTTCTAACATAAAAGAAATGGGCATGAAATAATGTTGAAAGAAAGCCTCTTTAAAATTGACTTCTAACAACACTCCGTAATAGTTGTTGTTCTTTGATGTGATTTTGAAAGAATCAACGACTTCGATGTATTTCAAAGTACTTGCCTTACCCCCATACCAACGTTTATTGATGATGTAGTTTTCTAAAATATCTGACGAAAAAACTTTTATAAATTCTTCGTCGTCAAAGGCATTCTTCCAATCTGTTTTAAAAACAAATGGATTTTGAAATTCGTCTTCGTTGATTTTATTTTCTTTCATTATCGCTGAATTTTAAATAAATGAAAAGGTAGTTCTGGAGAAAGTTCTATAAAATTCCATTCTTGATTCCAAAAATATGTATTACCCGTTATCAAGTCTGTAACCTGAATTTGGGTTGTTTCCAAATGTTCTACAGGAATTCTAATCGTGGTTTGAATGGTATTAAATGCGTCTAAATTCACTACCATCAAGGTTTCATTTTGTTTCTCATCATCAAACTTATAATAGGCCAATACTTGATCGTTATTGGTGTCGCAAAAAACAATATTGTTAGTTTGTTGTAACGAAGTTTGCTGTTTTCTTATGAAATTGATTCGAGTGATTAGCGTGGTTATTTTATTTTGCTGATTCCAATCCCATTTCACAAACTCGTATTTCTCAGAATTCAGATATTCTTCTTTTCCAGGAGCCTGTGGTTCGCAAACACGATATTCAAATACTGGCCCATAAATTCCAACACTAGAACTCAAAGTAGCTGCTAAGAAATACTTTTGCAAATGCACCGACTCGTTACCACTTTGCAAGGCAAACGGATTAATATCGGGAGTATTTGGCCAAAAATTAGGTCGGTAAAATTCTTTTTGTTCCGATTGCGTTAATTCGGTTACATACTCTGTCAATTCACTTTTTGTATTTCTCCAAGTGAAATACGTATATGATTGACTGAAACCTTGTTTAGCCAATTCGTTCATAATTTTTGGACGTGTAAAAGCTTCCGCTAAAAACAGTACATCTGGGTGTTTTTTCTTAATTTCAGCAATGAGCCAACCCCAAAAGTAAAAAGGTTTGGTATGTGGATTATCGACCCTAAAAACACGAATTCCGCATTCTTCTACCCAAAACAGCGCCACATCAAGCAATTCTTTCCAAAGGTTTTTCCAGTCGCTACTTTCAAAATAAATAGGCAAAATATCTTGGTATTTTTTAGGCGGATTTTCAGCATATTGTACCGTGCCATCAGGACGCCATTTGAACCATTGAGGAAATTCTTTTACATAAGGATGATCTGGAGCCGCTTGTAGCGCATAATCCATAGCAACTTCAATTTCTAAATCCTTAGCCGTTTTTACTAAAGATTTGAAATCTTCAATTGTTCCTAATTCAGGATGCGTTGATTTATGTCCACCAAATTGGGAACCAATTCCCCAAGGAGAGCCTACATCTCCAGGTTCGGCATTGGTAGCGTTATTTTTTCCTTTTCTATTTACTTCTCCAATAGGATGAATGGGCGGAAAATACAAGGTATCAAATCCCATTGCTGCCACTCTTGGCAAAAGCGTTTCACAGTCTTTGAATGTTCCGTGTTTGCCTTCTACTTGCGAAGCTGAACGTGGAAAAAACTCGTACCAAGTACTAAATAATGCTTTTTCTCTATCTACATATACTTGTAATTCTTGCGATTGATTGGCAAGAAAACGCGTTGGGTACTTCTTAAAAATTTGTGTTAACTCGTGCGAAATTGCTTCTCTAACTCCATTATCGTATTCGGATTCTGTCATGAACAATTTGACTACAGTGTCCAAGTATTTTTTTTCTTCTTTAGAAGCTAGTTTAAGAATTTCTTTCACATATTCCGCACCTTCTAACAATTCCGACTTAACCTGTTGGCTATCAAAAATTTTACGTTCGGTACCGTGTTGCCAATTCAGCGCATAATCTACCCAACCTTCAACAAAATAAGTATAAGTTCCTTGTTTTTCGACTTTAAATTCACAATACCATTCGTCGTTATCAGCAGGAATCATTCGGAATTCTTGCCATTTTTTATCTGATTGATGTTTGAATTTTACGGCACATTGAATAACATCATGCCCATCTGAAAAAACAGAAGCGGTTACTCTAACTTTTTGACCAACAATTCGTTTTATTGCAAAGATACCTCCATCTAATTGAGGCAAAACATTTTCTATTATAATACGGGTTTGATTCTGCATTGTATGAAATTATAATGAATTCGAAATTTAGTAAAAAAAACAGATGTGCAAAACTTTAGAATAAAAATTACGGGTATTCTAAAAAAAATAGGTTTTGAATGCTAATAATTGTAAATAAATTTAAAATTATCAGTAATTACTCCATTATATTTTACCAATTGCGTTTTTTAGAGTGAAGTTATTCAACCAAATTACTTCACAACAAAATTATTAGGAATGATAGCTCCTTTTTTAATCACAACAATTCCATCTTTGACAGCATACAATTCATTGGAACAATTTTCTAAATGTTTACCTCCATTAATATATACATCGTTACCAATTCGGACATTCTTATCGACAAGTGCGTTATTAATAAAGCATCGCTCTCCAATACCTACTAATAGTTTGTCATTATAAATATCCTCGTTCATATCCTCTAAACTTTGATAATAGTCATTTCCCATTACATAGCTATTCTGAATAACAGTATCTACCCCTATTCGAGAACGAATTCCAATAACTGATTTTTTAATTTCTTTAGCATTTAAAATACATCCTTCTGAAATTAAAGACTTTTCAATTAGCGTTTTCTGGAACTTAGACGGTGGTAACAATCGTGGGCGCGTATAGATTTTATTTTCATTATCAAACAAATTGAATTGCGGAATATCGTCTGTCAATCCAATATTGGCTTCGAAAAATGAATCTATATTTCCAATATCCGTCCAATAACCTTCATATTGGTAACTCAATATTTTTTGATGACCAACGGCTTGAGGAATAATTTCTTTTCCAAAATCTTTGGTATCCGGATTTTTCATCAACTCTACCAATAGTTTTCTATTGAAAATATAAATCCCCATGGAAGCCAAATAATGTTTGCCTTGTGCTTTCATTTCGTCGCTCACATCGGATTCCCACTGTGGCAATAACTCTGCGGCTGGTTTTTCTATAAAAGCCTCAATACAGCTTTCGGAGTTGGTTTTTAAAATCCCGAATTCGGGTGCGTCTTTGGCATTAACAGGCAATGTAGCAATAGAAATATCAGCCTGCGCAGCAATATGCGCTTCAATCATTTCATTAAAATCCATTTGGTACAATTGGTCACCAGAAAGAATCAAAGCATAATCAAAATCATGATTGAGGAAATGGGGCATACATTGGCGCACCGCATCCGAAGTACCTTGAAACCAAGTAGGATTGTCAGGCGTTTGCTCAGCAGCTAAAATATCAACAAATGAGTGGCTAAATACACTAAAATTGTAGGTGTTTTTGATGTGTGCATTTAAAGACGCCGAATTGAACTGCGTTAAAACAAACATCCTATAAATATCGGAATTTAGACAATTGGAAATAGGAATATCGACTAAACGGTATTTTCCACCTATTGGAACTGCAGGTTTTGAGCGGGTTTCTGTTAATGGATACAAGCGAGAACCTTGTCCTCCTCCTAAAATAATCGCAATTACATTTTTCTTTTTTGCCTTCATTTCCGAATGAATATTTAATGTTAGTAAAAGTGTTATGGATTCTTCAAAATATTGGGATACTACATTGTTAATTAAAGTACTTTTATGTTTTTCTAAATTTAGTAAAAAAACGATTACTTTAGAACTTTCTTAAAAAATTACGACAATGTCAAAAAAGACAATAAATTCACCTAAACCATTAGCGATTCCTAAAATTATACTATTGATTAGTACATTTTTAAGTAGTATTTCTACACGGGCTGTTACTTTATTTGCTGCTAAATTATTTACTACTCCCATCAAACATAAAGTTCCTAAGCGAGAATTAGCTATGGATAGTACTAGTAAACAACAATTAATTCCTATTCCTGCCATCAATAAATCGATTATAGTGTATGAATATGGAAATAGTACAAAAAAAGTGCTTTTAGTTCACGGTTGGTCAGGTCGAGGAACACAGCTTTTTAAAATCGCTGATGCTTTATTGAAAGAAGGTTATGCAACTATCAGTTTTGATGCACCTGCTCACGGAAAATCACCAGGAAATTCAACTATTATGATTGAATTTATTGCTTCCATTTTTGAATTGGAAAGACAATTCGGGCCTTTTGAAATTGCTATCGGACATTCATTAGGCGGAATGGCAGTATTGAATGCAGCAAAATCAGGATTAGAAGTTCAAAAAATAGCAGTCATTGGCAGCGGAGATATCGTTCAAGATATTTTGGATAACTTTATTTCACGTCTACAATTAAAGCCAATTATTAGTCAGAAGTTGCGCAACTATTTTGAAACAAAATATGGAGAGGCTATGGACAATTATTCTGCTTATAAAGCAGCCTCAACTCTCGAAATTCCTATTTTGGTCATCCACGACAAGAATGACCTTGAAGTTCCTGTTGAAGCAGGAATGCATATTTACCAACATGTCAAAAATGGAGACTTGATGTTGACAGAAGGATTAGGGCATCGAAAAATACTAGGCGATGCTCGTGTCATTCAAAAAGTAATTGAATTTATTAAGACGAATAACTAAAACAGTTTCGTTAACTTTGGTCTATCTAAATAACTGAATTTATGAAAACTACTTCATTTTTGTATGCAATACTATTCTTGTTCATTTTCCAAAACAACAATGCACAAACTACTATAAGTGATCCGGAAATTAAAAAAATGGTTTCGGAAGTTAGTGCTTCCAATATGGAAACTACTATTCGTAAATTAGTGTCTTTTGGCACACGCCATACCCTGAGTGATACCAAAAGTAACACTCGAGGAATTGGTGCGGCACAGCGTTGGGTAAAAGCCGAATTTGATAAGTATGCTTTAGCGTCAAACGGAAGATTAACAGCTAAAATCGATTATTTTACCGTTAAAGCTGACGGAAAAAGAATCGCAACCGACAGTCAATTAGGCAATGTCATGGCAACTTTAAAAGGTACCGACCCAACAGACGATCGGGTTTTGATAATTAGTGGCCATTTGGATTCACGAGCAACAGATGTAATGAATACTACAATTGATGCTCCTGGTGCTAATGACGATGGTTCTGGTGTAGCTGCCCTAATGGAAATTAGCCGAATTATGTGTAAGAGAGAATACCCTTTTACGATTATTTTTGTGGCCGTTGTTGGAGAAGAACAAGGATTATATGGCGCTAAACATTTAGCCGATAAAGCCAAAGAAGAAAACTGGAATGTAGTAGCCATGCTGAACAACGATATGATCGGCAACAGTTTATCTAACGGAACAGGCTTACGAGACAATTTAAACGTGCGTGTTTTTAGCGAAACCATTCCGTATTTAGAAACCGAAGCAGAAGCTAAAATTCGCAAAGCAACCAATCGTGAAAATGATAGTCCGTCACGTCAATTGGCTCGCTATATTAAAACAACGACAAGTCAATATGTTGACCAATTGAATATCAATTTAGTGTACCGAAACGACCGTTTTCTTCGAGGAGGAGACCACACTCCTTTTTGTCAAAACGGATTTACAGCCATTCGCTTTTGCGAAATGAATGAAAATTACGATCATCAACATCAAGACGTGCGCCTTGAAAAAGGAACACAATACGGTGATTTACCTGAATTTATGGATTTTGAATACATGCGAAAAGTAACTTGTGCCAACTTAGCCACTTTGAGTAACTTAGGTTGGTCTCCAAAATCACCAAAAAGCGTTGGTATAAAAATAAATGAGTTGACTAACTTTTCTGATTTAGTTTGGACCGCTCCTGAAGGCAAACCAGTATACGGGTATAACATTCTAATTCGAGAAACTTCAGCTTCTCAATGGGAGAAAACAATATTTGTAAAAGATAGTGCTGTTACTATTCCGTATTCAAAAGACAATTATTTCTTTGCAATACAAGCAGTAGATGAATTGGGACATGCCAGCTTACCCATCTTTCCCGTTCCAGTTAGATAATAAAAAAGGAGTTCAATACATAGACTGAACTCCTTTTTTATTAAACTAATTTCTTAAAATAATTCAGCAGAATGGTATCGTTTTCACGAGTTGAAGTGAATATTTCTAATAGAGCTGGTTGGTCATTGATGGCAAATAAATCAGTTAACGCTTTATCTAAACTATTGTCATCACTTGCTGTGCTGTAATCGAAACCATGCATTTTAGCTAAATGTGCTGCCGTCAGACAGTGAGAAGTTTCAAAAAAAGTATTAAAAACGGGCGTTTCTTGATGACCTGGAAGAATTCTGAAAATACCTCCTCCTCCATTATTGATTAGAATAATTTTGAAGTTCTTCGGAATATAATTGTTCCAAAGCGCATTAGTGTCATACAAAAAACCAACATCTCCGGTGATAAAAGTAGTCTGTTTTTGATTGGCTACAGCCGCTCCGATAGCGGTTGAAGTGGCGCCATCGATTCCACTCGTTCCTCGATTACAATACACTTCAATAGACGCATCTATTGGAATTAATTGAGCATATCGAATCGCTGAACTATTACTGATTTGCAATTGGCTATTTTTAGGCAATTGAGGAATCAGTTGTTCAAAAACTTTAAAATCTGAAAAAGGAATAGTTGACAAATAATTGTCGTGTTTTGCCTTTCTACTTTGTTTAACGTGGTCCAATCGTTGTGCATAATCACTTGCGATTGCTTTTGTCAGCGGAATAAATTGATTGAAAAATACTTGCGGACTAACTTCAAAATGATGGCTCAACGCACCAAAAGTATCGTAAGCACGTAATGTATCAATATGCCAATGGTGTTTGGGTTGGTATTTTCGTAAAAAAGCTTTGATACGTTTAGAAACTATCATTCCACCAAAAGTCACCAGTATTTCTGGTTGAAAATTCTCAAAATCCTCCGTAGTGAAAGGCGTAATTATCGTATCAATATTCGCAATAAAACTAGGATGATGTACATTAGAAGTCGTCTCTGTCAATACTACTATCGAAGAATCATTTGCTAAAAAATTGATATTTTCTTCATCAATAGCATCAGGTTCATTTACTCCGACTAATACCATTTTTCGGGAAGCTTGGTTCCAAATATCAGCGAATGAACTTAGTTCGCCAACAGTACTTGTATTTACTTTTGGTTGAGAAATATAAGACTGAACTGAAATCGATTCAACAGTTTCATACAAAGGTTCCTCAAAAGGCGCATTAATATGCACCGGTCCTTTTTTGGCGAAAGCCGTATCCAAGGCTTCGTTAATTTTTACATCATTTTCTTTACTCGCTAATTCGTTTAAGTTAGCATTGTATAACGAATGATTTGCAAATACATTTTCCTGACGAATGGTTTGTCCATCGCCAATATCAATTTTAGATTGTGGACGGTCTGCAGAAAGCACTACTAAAGGGATTTGGCTATAAAAAGCTTCTGCAAAAGCAGGATAATAATTCAACAACGCCGACCCCGAAGTACAAACTAAAGCTACTGGTTTTTTAGTTTGTTGCGCTATGCCTAAAGCAAAAAATCCCGCTGAACGCTCATCAGCAATACTGTAACATTGAAAAGCAGGATTGGATACAAAACCAATCGTTAAGGGCGCATTTCGAGAACCAGGTGAAATGATTATAGTAGTAATTCCTTTGGCTAAAAAAATCTCAAGGATACTTTGTGCTAAAGGTATTTTGGGGTATATCATGATTGTGAATAATCTTTTTGAATAACTAAAAGCAAATTTACGATTGTAATTCTATTCTGTTAGTAAAAAACAAAATATATTTGCAACCAACATTTAATTCCAATATGATGAAGCCCCACTTTCGATACTTAATTTGTTCACTTCTATTATTATTTACTTTTTCAATTCAAGCACAAGACTCTATTCGTTTTGATGAAAGTGGATTAGAATTAGTTATTCAGCGTGCTAAAACTGAAAACAAACCTATCTTTTATATGGTATACGCCAATTGGTGTCCGCATTGTAAAAATATCAAAGCCACTACTTTAAAAGATTCTGAATTGATTTCTTTTATGAATACCAATTATATTTTTGCAGGATTGGATTTTGAAAAAGCGGGGTCTGAAACATTTAAAAACAAATACAATATCAAAACCTTCCCTACTTTTTTAGTTCTTGATAGTAATGGAATAGAATTGGCTCGTTTTACGGGTGAATTAAAAAAAGAAAAATTCCTTTCGGAAGCTAAAATAGCTTTAAATCCAAAGCAACAATTACCCTATTTAAAAGCTGAATACGAAAAAGATAAGACCAACGGGCTAAATTGCATGCGTTATTTAATTGCTTTGAAAAAAGGAAACGACAGAAAAGAGTTAAACCCAATTGCTCACGACTACTTTGAAGGAGTCAAAGACGAGAAAATGGTTAGTGAGATTAATTGGAAAATATTTACCAATGGCGTTAGCGATATTGAATCCAGAGAATACAAATTTGTAGTTGTCAACCAACAAGCCTTTACAGCAATTACTTCTCAAAAAAGAGTAAATGACAAATTTATTAACAGCGTTGTTGAGTTACTAAAACCTATTGTAAAAACAAGTGATACAGCTAATTACACTAAACAACGTGCTATTGCAAAAACGATTACAGCTCCTGTAATTGATTCGTTGTTATTCCAATACGATTTAGATCATTTTGAAACCAATAAAGATTGGATAAAATATAAAAAAGTAGCGTCGGAAAACATTAAAAAATACGTTTGGAATAGTCCTAAAGACATCAAAAACATTGTCTTGAATGTGATGCGCAATTCTACAGATGCACCAAGTTTAAACCAGTCCTTAAGTTGGATCAAGCACTCTAATGAATTAGAGGAATCGTATGACGGAATCTTACTTGAAGCTAGGGTTCAAAGAAAATTAAATAATATCCCAGTTGCTATTGCTTTTACCAAAAAAGCCAAAGCATTTAGTACAAGCATGGGATGGGACGGGAAAGAAGCAGACAAATTACTTGCAGACCTTTTAGAAAGACAAAAAGTAGCAGTTAAACCAGCTCCAAAAACAAAAAAATAATGGGAATCACAATTCGGAATTATCAAAAATCAGATGCTATAGCAATACTTGATATTATTAATTATAATATTCTGAATGCTACAGCTTTGTATGATTACTCTATTCGAAGTTTAGCACAACAAGAATCGATTTTAGAATCCAAAATACAAGCTGGGTTTCCAGTGATTGTAGCCGAAAATAATGGTATAGTAGTTGGTTTCGGAATGTACTCCGAATTCCGATTTAGAGAGGCGTATAAATTCACTGTTGAGCATTCTGTTTATGTACATCAAAATAGTCAAGGATTAGGTATTGGAAAGCTATTATTGACCGAATTGATTCAATTAGCAAAAAAACAAGGATTACATACCATGATTGGCGTGATTGATGCCGAAAATCAAAAAAGTATTAACTTTCATCATCAATTCGGATTTAAAACAGTAGGTGTTATCAAAGAGTCGGGATTTAAATTTAATAGATGGTTGGATTCTGTATTTGTTCAACTCATTTTAGAATAAAACAATCGTATCTTTGTTGTCTAACAAACACTATGGATTTTACCCTACTCTCCTCTCCTTTACAAGGATTTACTGATTTTCGATTTAGAAATGCTATCAACACCTATTTTGGCGGAATTGACACCTATTACTCGCCTTACATCCGTTTAAATGGTAAAATGGTAATCAAATCGTCTTACGAACGAGATTTATTACCTGAAAATAATGTAGGTTTAGAAGTGATTCCACAAGTAATCACCAATGATGCGGATGAATTCTTGTTTGTGGCTAAATACGTTCGTGAATTAGGCTACAAAGAATTGAATTGGAATTTAGGTTGCCCTTATCCGATGGTAACCAAATCAGGAATGGGTTCGGGCTTAATTAGCAATACCGAAAAAATCAATACTATTTTAGAAAGAGCGCATTCAGAATCGGATATTTTGGTTTCAATGAAAATGCGTTTGGGTTATGATACTACTGAAGAAATTCTGGATGTCTTACCCATTTTGGATAAGTATCCTATAAAAAACATTGCTATTCACGCGCGTATTGGGAAGCAACTGTATAAGGGCGGTGTGCATTTAGATGCGTTTCAGCATTGTATTGATAACACCAAGCACAAACTGTATTATAACGGGGACATTACTTCGGTTAGTAAATTTAAAGAAATGCAAGAGCGTTTTCCAAGTATTGATCATTGGATGATTGGTAGAGGATTAATTTCCGATCCTTTTTTGCCTAGCATGATCAAACAAGACACTACAGAATATCCTGCCAATAAAATAGCGTTGTTTAGTGATTTTCACGATACTTTGTACCAAGGTTATAGCGAATCGCTTTCAGGACCTGCGCATATTTTGCTGAAGATGCATCATTTGTGGGAGTACTTTTCGGTTATTTTCTCTAATCCACATAAGGTATTGAAGAAGATTAATAAAACTAAAAATATACGGAATTACGAATTGGCAGTAAAAGAAATTTTGGCTGCAGAATAAAACAAAAAAGAGATTTTCGTTAGCTGAAAATCTCTTTTTTGTTTTTGGATTATTTAAAGAACTATCCTTTTATCCAATTGACAATTTCCGCATCAGTTGGCAAAGTTCTTGGCGAAATTACTTTTACTAATTCACCATTTTCATTTAATAAATACTTTTGAAAATTCCATTCCACTTCAGAATCTTGCAAACCGTTTTTAGATTGTTGGGTCAAAAACTGATACACTTCGCACATATCACTCCCTTTTACCGAAACCTTAGCCATCATTGGAAAAGAAACTCCGTAATTTAATTGACAAAACTGTGCAATCTCTTCATTAGTGCCTGGCTCCTGCGAAGCAAAATTATTAGCTGGAAATCCAACAATGACAAAACTTTTATCTTTATAGGTTTTATACAAGGTTTCTAAATCTTTGTACTGAGGGGTCAAACCACATTTAGAAGCCGTATTGACTACCATAACCTTCTTCCCTTTCAATGATGCAAAATCAAATACATTTCCTGATAAATCAGTTACTTTGAATAGATGAATAGATTGCTTAGTCATAGTTACTGTTTTATAATTTGTAGTTGAGGTAGTAGCGATTTGTGCTTTATTTTGACAACTGAAAAGAAATGCGACACAACAGGTTAAAGTAGCTAGTTTCATGATTTTATTTTTTTTATAAAGATAGCATAAAAATAAAAGAGACCTCATTGAGGCCTCTTTTATTTTAAAATTTTCTAATTGGAAGAACAAAACACAAATCTACTTTTGGTGTCCAACCCACACCCCCATTGGTTTGCATCTTATAAGCATAAGACTCATTAGTCTCTGTAGATGACCAATACTGATGAGCTGGATTATATCCTGAACCAGTTATTGAAGATCTATTATTCCACAATAGTTCTAATTCTCCTTTAGAAGGTAAATACCAATCTCCATAATATATACTTTGTGTACCTCCTGGTAAATATTGTGATGCGGAAAGAGCTGCATATAGTGTATTTGTTGTTTTAGAATAATTAAAATATTGTGTTCCCGTATTACTGTTTTTAGAAATAATAACATTAGTATTTTCCAAACCACCACCAACACCATATCGATAAGCTCCAGTCCATATACCATTCCCTCCAAAAGTAATACCTGTTGTACTTGCTGAACTCTCAGGCCCTAAATCTCCTATTTCGGAAGTAGCAACAATCAATCCATGTGCTCCATTATCATATGTGTAAAATACAATTCCACCACCATAGGATTCTCCAACATAGTGTGTATTTCCTCCTGGAGAAGACCAACTCACATTAGTACCGTCAGATGTTAACACTTTTCCATTAGCACTTGCTTGAGTAGGCAACAAAGCATTAATAGCCCCTGTTGCTGTAGTAGCTCCAGTTCCTCCATTAGCTATAGCTACTACTCCAGAAACATTGGTCGCAGATGTAGCATTTCCATTTAGGTTACCATTAAATGTATCTGCTGTTAAACTAGTGACTCCATCAATTGTAAAATATCTAACCAAACGAACTCTGTAAGAATTTTCAGTACCATTACAACTAATGAAACCATCTGTAAAACGAACATATTGACCAGCTCCACTATTACCATTACAATAATTTGAACTCCAATAAACAGCTTCGGCGGTACCAGTTTCGCTAAAATTACCAATAGCTGCTTTATTCAAATACAACTTATACAACTCGTCTTTTGAAGGAATAAACCAATCATCATAAGTAACTCCCCCCTCCAATATACTATAATTATATGCTAAGTATGATGGACTAGTGGTAGTATTACTTGTTCCATAGGCAGCATACAATAAATTTGTATTATTTAATCCAGCTCCAATTGCTGAATTGCCATTTTGTATACTATAATTATATGTCCCATTGTTAAGCCTCAATCTACTTGTACTTAAATCCTGGGTTGCGGCTATAATACCTTTTACTTTACCTGATTCGTAACCTGGGTCAGAAGGGGTTAAAATATAAGCAACTTTGCCTCCCTGAAAACTTGAACCAATTGCTGGAACATTTATTCCTGCAGAAACCCCAGAAGCATCTGTACCAACTGCATTAGTCCATCTGGATCCATTAAATACTTGTAGCTCTCCTAATTCACCACCTGTTTGACCACAATCAGTACACATTACCACTAATCCTTTAGCTGGAGAAGCTATCAAATCTCTCTGCGCTAGTGTAACTCGAGGAAATAAAATTCCTTGTGTAGTAGAATTAACTTCTAATGCAGCTGACGAATTTACAGAACTAGTTCCTATACCTAAACTCCCTGATATAGTTTCATTACCTCCTACATTAACATTACCTGCTATACCAGCACCTCCAGCAACAACGAAAGCTCCTGATGTTGTACTTGTAGAAGCAGTAGAATTTGAAACAGTTGTTATACCACCAACATTTAACTTTCCTCCTATACCTGTACCCCCAGTAACTATTAGAGCTCCATTAGAAGTTGAAGTAGACGCCGTAGTATTTGACAAAGTCGTAATACCTGACAATGTTTTATTTCCGGCTATAGTTTGATTCGTAGTTAAATCAACTAGATTAGTATTAGCAGTTGAACTAGTTAAATAACTATTGGTATCAACGGAGCCGTCTGCCTTTAAGAATCCTGAAGCAGTTCCTGTTGGTGTTTTGAATCCTATCGCTTTAATATTTCCTGACATTGTCCAATTTGTACCATCAAATTGCGCTCCTATCGTAGTGTTTCCATTAGCTAAAATAATATTATTAGTTAAATCCGTAGGTAAATTTAATGCTCTACCAATAATGGTATTATTATTTCCTGTTTCTATTCCTAATCCTGATGCATTGGGTCCGATAATTGTGTTATTAGAACCCCTGTTCAAAGAATATCCCGATTGCCATCCCATTAAAACATTATGTTTTCCCGATGTCATATTATAACCTGAATAATTTCCCATTACGACATTATTCTGAGCCCAACTATTGGTTATGTTGTCATAATTTGTTGTAAATAAAGAATAATTTCCGATAGCGATATTTTCAGTACCTCTTACATCATTATATAAAGCATTATATCCAATAGCAATTTCATTATCACCATACAATAGACTTTTTAATGCGTCTACACCTAAAGTGAGACTTTTATATGAATTTCGGTTATTTCCACCGTTATTAGGAAATCCAACTTTCATTACTTTTGCTCCATAAGAATCCGTATTTAATTGTAACCCAATTGATGTACTTGTAAATATTTTATTTCCAGCAATAAATTGATTTGTTGTTAAATCAACTAAATTAGAAGTGTTTACAGAAGATGGTGATGTCCAAGAAATTACTCCAGATCCATTAGTCGATAATACTTGACCAGAAGTACCGTCTGTATTTGGTAAAGTGATTGTTCCTGTAGTCAATTTACCACTAGTTTTAACACTAGTTACATTTGTATCTCCTAACTGAATGGTATTACTTGTACCTACAACAGCATTGGCTCCAATAGCAGTAGTATTACTTAAATTATTTGCAGAAACTCTTGTATTATAGCCCAGTGCTGTATTATTATTTCCGGATAAATTACCATTTAAACTAGCTCTTCCCACTGCTGTATTTCTAGAACCAGTTGTACTACTTCTCATTGCTTGCGATCCCAAAGCTGTATTTTCATCACCTTGAGTTTCAGAAAGTGTTAAATGACCAAAACCTGTATTAGCAAATCCTCCAGAAGCATATGCCATGGAACTACTTCCAAGAATATTTGTTTCTCCAGTTCCCTTCATACCAATTGCCATACCATTTACAGATCCTACTGACAAATTATTTGTTGTAACTTGATTAGCCTGTAAATTATTATTTCCTAAGTTAAGAGCACGTTGAGCTCCATTGAAAGGAACATAACCACTTAAATCAGGTGTTCCATTTAAAGAAGCCAACTTCGTTTTTTCTGCAGTAGTAAAATCTTCAGTTGATAAATTCTTACCAGCTACCTTATCCACTTTAGTGTCTAAATTAGTTAAAGTTGCATAACTACTCAAATCTTGATCTCCTGTATTTACTCCTGATATTTCAGCTAACTTTGTTTTCTCCACGGTTGTAAAATCATTAGTTGACAAATCTTTTCCAACTACCTTATCCACTTTAGAATCTAAAGCGGTTTGTGTAGCCGTACTTACAGGTTTATTTATATCACTTGTATTGTCCACATTCTGCAATTGTAAGTTGGTTTTTGCACCAACTACAGTTGTAGCATTAGTTCCTCCATTTGCTATTCCTACAATACCTGATACAGATGCCGCACTATCGGCTGCTAATGCAAATGGTACGTACGTTAACAATTGATTACTAATTTCTTCAAATGAGTTACAATTCCCAGATTGGTCTACACTTACTTTTAAATATTTTTTAGAATTCGACCAAGCTATAGCATTAAATGAACTCGCATATCCGCCGGATTGAGTTCCATTTCCTATCACTAGGTTTACCATACCGAAACTATCAGTCGTAATAGCCACCTTTTCTTGGTACTCCGTTTGGGTATTCGAATCAATAACACTAAACTGCAAACAAATAGCTTTGTTCACTAAAGGCGAATTGGGATTTTGAATTCCAGGTATTGCTTCTCCATTAGTGCTATAAATTACGGCTTGATAGGTAATTCCATTGTTTTGAGCAAATGTCAAAGCAGACACGAGTAAAGCGATTAGAAGTAGTATTTTTTTCATATTGATTAATTATTAACGTTAAAATGAAGACCAAAAACAATTTGATTGGTCGCTATAGTCAAATATTCTTTATTTGTTAATGTAGGTTTAAATGAAACGGAATAATTGTAACCTAAAGAGGCATAACCATAGTCCTTAATTTTATATTTAGCTTTAAAACCTATATAAGGAATCAATTTTAAACCCGAAAAATCAGAATGGTTTGTAATATCATATACAGCTCCGTTAATTTCTTGTTTACCATATAATATAGTAGAAAAATTCATTCCAACTTGAGGCACTAATTTTATTTTTTTAATTGCAGTAAATTCATATTCTAAACCTGTCCTTAAACCTATCGATTTAGTATTCCATTTATACGAATTGGCAGATGTTCCTGCAATAGCATTATATTCATTAATACCTAATCCAAAATCAAAAAATAGATTTTTTTCTCTTGAAGGTAATAAATAAGCTATTTCATAAAATGAACCAGAACCTGATTGTAGTGGAGTGCCAACATAACTTTCCGGATTTTTTAAATTAAATTGTGTAAAATTTGTTCCTATAGTAAAGGAAATTTCTTGTGATCTAACAGTATAAATTGTTAGTAAAACAAATAGAATTAGTAGTTTTTGTTTCATTTGGTTTGGATTATTTGTGTTGAGTAATTGTAATTTGGTGCCGATAATTTAACTAGGTACTCATTTTGAGAAAAATGAAGATTGTCTAACGTTAGTGTACTTTGATTTGCTTCTTTTTGGTCTTTGTAAACCAATCTACCTAAAACATCAAAAATGCTAATCGTAATGAGTCCATTAATCGGTTTAGAAAATTGAAAATGAATTTGATCTACAAATGGATTCGGATACGTAGTTGTAGTAATTCCGTTAGATAACGAAGTTATTCCTGATTTAGCAATAAGACTTTGTTGAAATCCTTGTCCAGCAACTGTATTCGAAAATTTGTAATTACCAATAACACTTTGTTGTCCTATGGTCTGATGGACTAAAGTACCTGTTGAAAGTAAGTTTGAGCTCCCTTGCGAAGACAACATCTGATGATGTAATTGCTGACCTTTCACTGAAATGCCAAAAAATAAAAGTAGTATTGTTTTTTTCATCTAAAAGTTGGAATTTATAATGGTACAATACTAATAAATAGATGTTTTTAAGTAAATGTGCTGTCCAACTATTAGGTAAAATTTGAATAATTAAATAATCGTTTTATAAAAAATGGTAAGTATTCTATTTTAAAAAATTAAATATTTTAAAAAAATAGTATTTATTTTTAAGTTTTTAGTAAGTTAACTTTGAGTAAATAATGACACTACGATACCATTCTAACAGATAAAAAAAGTTATTTTTGTTAAGTAATCTACGCCCCATATAAATAATTCAAAAAATTATTATTTATCACACTCATAAATGATTGAAAATCTAATTATTTTATTTTCGGGTATTGTTGGATTTATTACCATATTTCTAATTCTATTTAGATTCAAATCAAATAGAATTACGAATGTGTATCTCATAATTATATTTCTAATTGTAGCAGTACGTATGCTATCAATTGCATTATTTAAAATTCAAAAAAATAGCTTTATTGAAGAATTACTGCACGATTACAATAACTTACTAATCATAATAGTCCCTTGTAGTTATTTGTATTTTGAAAATCTAATAAAAGATTATAAAACAATCTATTTTAGAAATTTTATTCATTTAATTATTCCTATAGCATTCAATATTGTAGATTATTTATTGGATAAACATTACTTAGATATACAAAAGGTTGAATATTATTATTATACTTTTTTCACCCTCTACACAATATTTTATTACACTTTAATTTATAAAATTCTTTACAAAAATGTTTGGAATAGAAAAGGAGAAATTGAGGTGGTTATCAAGCAAAATCAATTGATTAGAAAATGGAGTATTTATCTTTTTTCATTTTTAATAATTGTTGGAGCAAGAGTCATATTAATCATTTTTTGGGAAATTAACAATAATAACTATGCTTATGCTACTAGTTACCAATGGATTCCTAGTGTTTTTTGGCTTATTCTATACTTCAAAATTATTATTTCGCCTGAAATTCTTTACGGATATAATTATTTAAATGCAAAAATAAATGAGCATAAGAAAATTAATAATACAACAATTTCATTTTGGACTAATTCTTCAATTTCAGCGATTAGTAATATTCAAGACATCCAACTAAACGAAAAAATTAAAAATTCTATTGAACAATATATGGGGGAAGTAGATCAATTTTCATTTCATAATCAAGCGTATCGAAATGCTAAATTTTCTTTAACCGATTTGTCCAATAAATTAAACATTCCTAAAAGTCATCTTACTTATTTATTCAAATACCATTCTAAAATATCTTTTCCTGAATATAAAAAAATAGTCCGTATTTACGATGGTTTAGAATTAATCAACTCGGGTTATTTAACAACAAATACTTACGATTCTTTAGCGAAGGAGATTGGTTTTACCTCTTACAATACTTTCTTCGTAAGTTTTAAAGATGTAACAGGAGTTACACCTCAGGAGTTTCTTCTCAAAATAGTAAAAAACAAACATTACGCTTAATTCCATAAAAAAAAGGCTCAATTAAAATTGAACCTTTTTTTTATATAAATTGTTTATTATTTTTTATAATACTTTCTATACTTTGGATAAGTAATTGCTCCTAACAAAGTAATCCCTCCTAGCGTTTCCCAAATCCAACTTAATGATTTTGCCTCTCCGCTGGCATACGAATGCAAACCAACTAAGTGAAAGTTTACTCCATAATACGTAAATAAGATCGATACAAAAGCAAACATACTCATCAAGTTAAAAATCCATTTTCCTCTCAAAGCTGGCACAAATCGGGCATGAATTACAAACGCATAGACCATAATACTAATCAATGCCCAAGTTTCTTTTGGGTCCCACCCCCAATAACGTCCCCAACTTTCGTTAGCCCATTGTCCGCCAAGGAAGTTTCCAATCGTCAACATAATCAACCCAATTGTCAATGCCATTTCGTTAATATAGGTCAGCTCCTGAATATTCAAATCCATTTTAGCTTTATTCTTCTCATTGGTAAACAAAATCAATATTAAAGAAACTAATCCTAGAATCATACCTAAAGCAAACGGACCATAACTAGCTACAATTACTGCCACGTGAATCATTAACCAATACGAATTGAGGACTGGTTGCAAATTAGCGATTTCAGGATCAATCCAATTCATATAAGCTGCCATTAAAATCATAGCCGTTACAAATGCCGATGAAGCTATTGTTAATTTTGATTTTCTATCGAAAGCCAAACCAAAGAACATAGTCGCCCAAGCCACATAAATAATTGATTCATATGCATTACTCCATGGTGCATGACCCGAAATTACCCAACGAGCAATTAACCCTAAAGTATGTAATCCAAAGAGCAATCCAATAGTGACATGCATCACATTAATACTTATATGTATTGCTTTTCTTGATTTATAAATATCTACAATACATAGCAATAGCATCAAAACAGCAGCTGCCAAATACCAATACGGCAAATTTTTGAAAACATCATATTTATTATAGGCAATCTCTAAATCAATTTTATCTTCCGAAGGCATCACCGTGCTTCCAAATTTCTTTTGAAAACCTTTTAAACTTTCCAATAATTCATTAGCCGACTTATAATCATTAGAAGTCGCCGCAGTATTTAAAGTTCCAAAATACAAGGGTAAAATACTCTTCGTATAAGTAGCATCCATGCCCTTCATACCTGATTCATTCAACTCCAAATACGAAATCCATTTGCTATTAGGATCATTTGGAATAGGGAAAATTTTCAAAATTCGACCACTTAATGCCGATTCCATCAAATTCACTTTTTTGTCTGTTTCAATAAAATCTTTTTCAAACTGATTGGGATTAGCACTTTTGAAAGACTCTTCTAAATAAGGGGTCAATTTGTAATTTCCTTTAGCATCAAAAAAAGAAATAAAAGGAGCAAACTTCGCTTTGGAATCTATCCCAATGATTTTACGAATACTGTCATTACCCATTTTTATATAGATAATAGGCACCTGAATCCAAGCACTAGCATATTGTGTCATCGACAAAAATGCTTGATCAGAATTCATTCCGTTGTAGGTATCTGCATGACTCACTTTTCGCAACAATTCAGAAGAAAAAGTATTAATTGGCTTCATTCGTCCACCGGCATCTTGAATAATCAAACGACCAAACTTTGCGGCATGCTCTTCTGATACTTTGTATTTTGCAATCAAAGAATCGATTTCTTTTAGAGAGGGCATTTTTTGACTAGTCCCCGAATGACTATGGGCTGCTGTTGCCTCGTGCGTATGATGATGCGCTTGAGACCAACCATTCCAACTGAACATCAAAAGCAAAAGCATCAGCAAATTTGCTTTCTTCGATTTCACCACTTCTAATTTTCGTTTCAAATCGGCAAAACGAGAATGTTTCGTAAACAAAATGGCCATCATAGCAATATACAAAAGGAAGTACCCTAAATAAGTGATATTGGTTCCCAAAAAATCATGATTAACAGACAAAATAGTTCCTTTCTCGTCTGGATCAAATCCAGACTGAAAAAACCGATACCCATCATAATCCAAAACGTGATTCATATAAATTTGAGCATCAAAGGTTTCTGTTGTGTCTTTAACTGTCACCTGACTTTCAAAAGCCGAATAACTTTTTTCTGTTCCAGGGTATTTTTTAGCAATAAAATCATTCAATTTAATAGTAAAAGGCAATTCATAGGTTTTGCTTCCAAAAAAGAAAGAATAGTCTTTATTACCTATTTTTACTGTTTGTGGTTCACCTGTTTTACCTTTCGAACCTAAAATGGTTACCTCTTTTTCTTGTCCTTCGGCTTTCAACTTAATCACTAAAGCATCTTCGTGATTTTTGGCTTTAAAATCATTACTAGATTCATACGCAATAACTCCTCGAGTGGGAACATCTGGAAAAACAAATCGCTTTTCGCCAATAGAATACAACGAACGCATCATTAAGGGTTGTACAATGTCTTTTTCAACTTTGCCTTGCAACTTATCCGCCATTCGCATAAAATTTCCCTCAAAAGGAGTTTGAATGGTAGGCGCTGCTCCTGTAGTATTGATATTGATAGCTCCTGCTGTAGGTTTATTCAATGCAAATAACACGTTGTGAATATTCTGCACTTCGCCTTCTTTCAAAAAATGTTCTTCTCGACCACCCGCACCTGCTTCTACTAATTTCAAATACAAAGTTCCTTTGGTATCTGGAGTAATTTTTTGTTTGGCACCCATAATATAATTAGAGTACTCTATTTTGAAGGGACTGTCTGCAAATTCACCAGAAAGTGTAAAATTATTATTGGCAACCGGAGAGAGTAATAAAGACTTCTCGAACACGCGACGTTTCATTTCGCCTTTGTATTCCCCATCCACAAAAACAGTCAAAAAGGTTTTATCTGAATATACTTTATTTTCTGTTGCGCCTTCGCGAATAGGCATCACCCCTTCATAACTTATGTAACGGGTAATAAAAGCGCCTAAAAGAATAAAAACGAATGCCAAATGCAATAACAAAGTAGCCCATTTTTCTTTTTTCAACAATTGGTAACGCTTTATATTTCCAATGAAATTAATCATAAAAAATACCATTATTACTTCAAACCACCAAGCGTTATATATCCATATACGAGCAGTATCTGTATTGTATTTACTTTCAATAAAAGTCCCTGCTCCCATCGCCACAGCAAAAACTATAAAAAGAACCGCCATCAAGCGAGTAGAAAACAAAATTGAGCTTATTTTTTTATCCATTAGTAAGGAGTTGTATTTTTGTATAAGTGGGACAAAAGTACTTAAAAATGTTGACTTCCATAATCGGACACTTGTTAATTTAATCCAAAAATAAGCCTCATTAGGATTTGAATAAATTGAAGCCAAACTCTTCATTTTTTTGCTAAATTTGCGGGTATGACTAAAGTAATTATTATCGGATCTGGAAATGTAGCGCAACATTTGATTCAGGCTTTTCAAAATAAAATTGTTTTGGATAGCCAAATTGAATTGGTTCAGGTGTTTGCGCGCAATAAAAAGAGTCTCACTCACCTACTCGATTCCAATAGTATTACTTCTGACTACACCCAATTACAAGCGGCAGATGTTTACATTATAGCAGTATCCGATGATGCTATTGCTGAGGTTTCGTCCCAATTGCCTTTTGAAAATCAATTGGTGGTTCATACTTCGGGAACGGTACCTTTGACTACTTTAGAAAATAAAAATCGTCGTGGAGTTTTTTATCCGTTACAAACGTTTTCCAAAGACAAAGCAGTGAATTTCAAAACAATTCCCATTTGTTTAGAAGCCGAAAATGAAAAGGATTTACAAACCCTGAACCAAATTGCTAGTACTATTTCGGATGCTGTTTACCAAATCAATTCTGAACAACGAAAAGCATTGCATGTAGC
>JACCDW010297745.1_pt1 | contig 27323 bp, 29 predicted proteins | sample 7449781 | NCBI WGS metagenome assembly JACCDW01 (sample SAMN15323449, study PRJNA562643) | freshwater metagenome | isolation source: river surface water | place: USA:Blue River Watershed | collected 2017-08-18
CATTCAGCATCTTTGGTTAATCTGTGTCATACCGAACAGGTAAATTACTTACAGAGTGATAGGAGGCTCCAATGGTTTTAGTTCGTCAAGAAATCGGTGACGTGCTCAGGGACTTCCGTTTGCAGAAGGGTCGAACCCTTCGACAGGTGGCAGGCCGTGCGAGCGTAGCGTTGGGCTACCTCAGCGAGGTTGAGCGTGGTCAAAAAGAAGCTTCTTCCGAGATTCTTCTTTCAGTGGCTGAGGCTCTAGATGTGCCAATCTCAGTCATCATGCGCGAAGTAAGCGATCGACTTGCAATTCACGAAGGCGTGAAGTTCAACCAGGCATACAGTGCCGGCTACGAGTACAACGACTCGTCATACATCCCCGACACAGTGCCAGCGGCATTTGTCGCCGACTACGACGCAGATCTGCTCAAGTCCATCTAAATTTTCAATCAAAAAACCCCAGGCTTCGGCTTGGGGTTTTTTGATTGTCGGCCCAACCTAGATAAGGTCATTCAGTGCGACTAAGTCAGTTCAACGAACTAATGAGTGACGAATTCGGCCGCGAGTACGCGGCTGTGATTTCTCGCGACCTAGTGCTGGGGGCGTTGCTAGATAAAACCGCAGATCAGGCAATGGCCGAGGGCATTGATCCTCGAGAAATTTGGTTGGCTATCTGTGAGGCCGCCGGAGTTCCAAAGAACCGCTGGCACGGCGCCAATAAAGATAAGAAAATCAAACCCAACATCCAGGCATAAGAACAAATACCCGAACGTTCGACACGCCAAAAAATAAAAGTATCGAAATTTTGTTCGAATATTGCTAGTCTTCTAACAACACAAGTTTTGCGGTTGTTTTCAACAGCATGGAGTGCCAAAGCGATAAATGTCGCAGAGGCTACCTAGTCTGAAACCAACCAAAACAAAGTAGAAGAGGAAAGCAATGCCATCACCATCAGATCGCGAAAAAGCTCTAGATACAGCTCTCGCTCAGATCGACCGCCAGTTTGGCAAGGGCTCGGTCATGCGCCTCGGTTCAGACGACCGTGCACCGGTTGAGGCAATCCCTACTGGTTCAATCGCCCTCGATGTCGCTCTTGGCATCGGCGGTTTGCCAAAGGGCCGAATCATCGAGGTTTACGGCCCTGAATCCTCAGGTAAAACCACAGTCGCTCTTCACGCAATCGCCAACGCTCAGCGCGCAGGTGGCATCGCCGCATTCATCGACGCAGAGCACGCTCTAGACCCTGAATACGCAAAGGCTCTTGGCGTCGACATCGACGCACTGCTAGTCAGCCAGCCAGACACCGGTGAGCAGGCACTTGAGATCGCCGACATGCTGATTCGTTCGGGCTCGATTGACATCATCGTTATTGACTCGGTTGCTGCACTTGTTCCACGCGCCGAAATCGAGGGTGAGATGGGTGATTCTCACGTTGGTCTTCAGGCTCGACTCATGTCGCAAGCCCTTCGCAAGCTAACCGGTGCACTAAGCACCACCGGCACCACAATGATCTTCATCAACCAGTTGCGCGAAAAGATCGGTGTCTTCTTCGGTAGCCCAGAAACCACCGCAGGTGGTAAGGCTCTCAAGTTCTATGCCTCGGTTCGCCTAGACATTCGTCGCATCGAAACTTTGAAAGACGGCACCGACGCAGTCGGAAACCGAACTCGAGTCAAGGTCGTCAAGAACAAGATGGCCGCACCATTCAAGCAGGCCGAGTTTGACATCATCTACGGCGTGGGCATCTCCCGCGAGGGCAGCCTCATCGACTTCGGTGTTGAAAAAGAAATCGTCAAAAAGTCGGGTGCTTGGTACACCTACGAGGGCGACCAGCTCGGCCAGGGTAAAGAGAACTCTCGAAACTTCTTGATTGCCAACCCGGCAATTGCTGACGAAATCGAAAAGAAGATCAAGGCAAAGCTTGGTATTGGCGTTCCTCGCGCGGTCGCAGACCTACCTGAGGCCGAGGCCGAAGTAGCAGACGTGGCAGAGCCAAAGGCAAACGCTAGCTAATAATGGCTTTCAAAAGACGGGGGAGACCTGTCGATTCTGACTCGGATTCATTCGATGACGACTCGGCGGGTGGCCCCCGTTCTGCATCCCGCCAGAAAAAGCCTCTTACCCCCGAGAAGGCCGAACAGCGCGCCAGAAATGTGCTTTTGCACCAGCTAGCCAGGGGCGCTAAGTCCAAGCACCAGTTGCGCAAGATTCTCGAACAGCGCGAGATCCCAAGTGAAATTGCTGAGCGTGTGCTTGAGCGCTTCGACGAGGTTGGGTTAATTGATGATGAGGCCTTTGCCGAAACCATCGTCAATAGTCGATTGAATTTCAAGGGGCTTGCCAAGAGCTCAATCAAGCGCGAGCTTGCCGAAAAGGGCGTCGAATCTTTCATCGTTGAGGCGGCTACAGCCGAAATCACCTCTGAGACCGAATTCGAAGTCGCCAAGAACTTGGCCGCCAAACGCTACCGGCAGGTCGCTCACCTAGACAAAGCGTCTCGTGATCGAAGGCTTGCCGGTTACCTGGGTCGCAAGGGTTATTCAAGCAACATCGTCTTTGCGGCCATCCGCCATGCACAGAATGTCTACGAGCAAAATCTCGACAGCTAAAATGGTCATCTAATGACTGCAACCACCAGCCAGCTCAGCTATGAGGTTCGAACCTACGGCTGCCAAATGAACGTTCACGATTCTGAGCGTCTAACTGGCCTACTCGAGGGCGCCGGTTATGTAGCCGGTGAGTCTGGCACTGCCGACGTGGTTGTCTTCAATACCTGTGCCGTTCGCGAGAACGCCGACAACAAGCTCTACGGAAACCTCGGCCAGCTTTACACCCAAAAGTTAGAGAACCCAAACCTTCAAATTGCTGTTGGCGGGTGCCTGGCTCAGAAGGATCGCGACACCATCATCAAGCGTGCCCCATGGGTCGATGTGGTCTTCGGCACTCACAACATTGGATCACTACCAGCCTTGCTGGAGCGTGCTCGTCACAACCAAGAGGCTCAGGTCGAGATTCTCGACAGCCTCGAGACTTTCCCAAGCGACTTGCCTACCAAGCGCGATTCAACTTACGCTGCCTGGGTTTCGATTTCTGTCGGTTGCAATAACACCTGCACTTTCTGCATCGTGCCAAGTCTTCGCGGCAAAGAAAAAGACCGTCGTCCAGGCGAGATTCTGGCCGAAATCAATGCGCTAGTCGCTGAGGGTGTTGTCGAAATAACGCTTCTCGGGCAAAACGTCAACACTTATGGTGTTGAGTTCGGCGACAAGGGCGCATTTGCGAAGCTGCTTCGAGCATGTGGAGAGATTGAAGGGCTTGAGCGCGTGCGCTTTACCAGTCCCCATCCAGCTGCCTTCACCGATGACGTCATCGAGGCCATGGCCGAAACACCAAACGTCATGCCACAGCTTCACATGCCGCTTCAGTCTGGCAGCGACCGCATCCTCAAAGCTATGAAGCGCTCGTACCGAAGCGAAAAATACCTTGGCATTCTCGACCGAGTTCGCGCTGCCATGCCGCACGCCGCAATCACAACCGACATCATCGTTGGCTTCCCGGGGGAAACCGAAGAGGACTTCCAAGAAACTATGCGAGTGGTCGAGCAATCTCGATTCACCGTGGCCTACACCTTCCAGTATTCAAAGCGCCCGGGAACACCTGCCGCCGATTTGCCCGATCAACTTCCTAAAGAGGTTGTGCAGCAGCGCTATGAGCGATTGCTCGAGTTGGTGAACGCATCTGCCTTAGCCGAAAACCAGGCTCAAATTGGTCGCGAAGTCGAAGTCCTGGTTATCAACGAAGGCCGTAAAGACGACGCAACCAACCGCATGAGCGGGCGCGCGCAGGACTTCCGTCTGGTGCACTTCGAGATTCCCGAGGGCGCTGACCGCCCAAGGCCAGGCGACATGGTTACCGTCAAGGTAACCGAGGCGGCCCCGTACCATCTGCTCGCCGACGACACTTCGGTCTATTCGCTTCGTCGCACCCGTGCCGGCGACGCCTGGGATCGCGCAGAGGCGGCCTCCTGTGCAGTTCCTTCTGGCGATGGCACAACCGAAGGCAAAGCACAGGTTTCACTCGGCCTCCCGACTCTGCGCAAGCCCGGTCACTAATGTCTGTGGCTAAGGCCAATCAACTGATCGCCGTTGTCGGTCCAACCGGTGCCGGCAAATCCAATTTGGCCATTCAAATCGCCCTCGACCTCATTGCTCGGGGCGGCAAAGCCGAGATCATTAATGCCGATTCGATGCAGTTTTATCGAGGCATGAACATCGGCACTGCAAAGCTCCCCATCGATGAGCGCCAGGGTGTCAAGCATCACCTGTTCGACTGGTTAGAAATCACGGATGAGTCCACGGCTGCTGAATACCAGGCGGTCGCAAGGCCACTCATCGAGTCGCTTCAAAAACAGGGTATTACTCCAATCCTCGTCGGTGGCTCGATGCTTTATGTGGCTGCCGTGCTCAACCTGTTTGAATTCCCCGCCCGTGACGAGGCTCTACGCGCTCAGTTAGAACTGGACCTTGTCGAACATGGGCCGCACGAGATGCACCGGCGCCTGAAACAGCTTGACCCTATTGCGGCCTCGAGAATCATTCCGCAAAACGGGCGACGCACAGTTCGCGCCATCGAGATCGTTTCGCTCACCGGCCAGCCGTTCGCAGCTGCTTTGCCCGTTGTGCCAGAAGACTGGCAACCGGTACTCGAGATTGGTGTCAACGGCCCTCGAGAAGACCTGGTCAAGCGCCTAGAAGCACGAGTGCACACCATGTGGCAACAGGGATTGGTCGACGAGGCCAAATCTCTCGAGCCTCTGGGAATTCGGGAGGGAAAAACCTCACGCAGCGCGATCGGTTACGCGCAGGCCATCGCACAAATCGATGGGGTTATGACCGAAGAGCAGGCCATCGCCGACACTGTGCGTCTAACTCAAAAATACGCAAGGCGACAGATGTCTTGGTTCAATCGCGACAAGCGCATCAACTGGCTCGATTATCAGGATCCACAGATGACAAACAAGGCGCTAGACCTCGTGCACGACTGGCTCGGCGTTTAGGCTTAGAACATGCAAAACACGCTTTCATTCACCAAGGGTCACGGCACCGGCAACGATTTCGTCCTGTACCTAGACCCGAATGGAGAGCACCCGCTTAACGCGGAGCAGATCGCCAAAATTTGCGATCGCCACTTTGGCATTGGCGCCGATGGCGTCATCCGGGTTATCAAATCGGCAAGCTTGCCCGAGGGTAAAGACATTTTGGCCGAAGAGCCCCTGGCCGAATGGTTCATGGATTATTACAACGCCGATGGCAGCATCGCGGAGATGTGCGGTAACGGCACTCGAGTTTTTGCCAGGTACCTGACCGAAAAGGGTTTGGTGACGCTGGCCGATGGCGAGACCCTCTCGATCGGAACCCGTGCCGGCGTCAAGGACATTCAGCGCAACATGGCCGGATTTGCCGTGGATATGGGTCGTTGGAAACTCGAGCCAGAGGAATCTCTAGTGAAGGCGGCGAACCTCGAGGTAGCCAGACCCGGGCAGGGCATCAACGTAGGTAACCCTCACGTTGTCGTAGCTCTCGCGCACTCTCAGGAGCTCGCTGAGCTGGATTTGACCAAGCTTCCCGAAGTCCACCCGCTGCCGGTAAACGGGGCGAACATCGAGTTCGTGGTGCCCGCTGACCCAATGGTTAAAGACGGCATCGGCTCGATCTCGATGAGAGTCTTTGAACGAGGAAGCGGCGAGACCCTGTCATGCGGAACCGGCATTGTCGCTGCGGCGCTAGCAACCAGGCACTGGGCCGGAGCCGGCGCACCGAACCAGTGGTCGGTCAAGGTTCCTGGTGGCACGCTCGGGGTGCGCATGTTTGCAACCGAAAACGGCGAACACGTTGGCTTGAGTGGCGCTGCTGAACTGGTCTACGACGGCGTCATCGACCTTTCGACTCTGTAAAAACTAGCTGCGATTCCGTACGCGCAAAACTCTAAACGACTTCGCCGAATCGACTCTAATTGTCGAAAAATTCGACGGCAGTTCTGCTTCGAGCCAACGTTGCAGTGAGTCGGCTCCCAAGTTCTTCTGAACCACGAGGTACGCGTCGGCATCGAGGTTGAGGCGCGGCAACCAGTGCAACATCAGTCCGTGCAGCACATCCTTGCCAACTCGAATCGGCGGGTTTGACCAAATGCCGTCAAAGGTTAGGTCCGTCGGCACTTCCTCTGGCTTGCAAACACGGATGTTCTCGATGCCCAGACGCTGAGCGTTTGCCCTGGTTAGCGCCAATGAACGCTCGTTAACATCTACTGCCCAAATGAGTGCCTTGGGGGAGCGCTTGGCCAGAGATAGGGCGATCGGACCCCAACCGCAGCCGATGTCAAGCACGTTTCCGCCTGGGGGCGCTTCATCCAAGTGATTGAGTAAAACCGCGGTTCCCTGATCAATGTGGTCGGGGCTGAAAATTCCACCTGCGGTTTGAACCGTGACGCTTGCGCCATCGATAACGACTTGGATTTCTTTTAGCTTGTAATCGCTGCCTGGGGTCTCCGAAAAATAGTGTTCCGAGGCCATAGACGAAACACTATTACACAAGAGCAAACTAGTGTTAGTTGAGTGAAAGACGAACCTCTAGAGCCCGAAGAGCAGCCGACATTTACGCACGGCAACTCTCGTGGCGACGAGGTCGTCGAGCGAATCCTTAGGCGCGGAGAAAGAGCCGCTGCGCTAGGTGCCGAAGAAACTCATGGTCACGGCGCTTACGACGGTGACCAGTTCGATTTAGCCGATCGAACCGCTCTGCGCAGGGTCGCTGGTCTGTCTACCGAACTTCAAGACATTACCGATGTCGAGTACCGCCAGCTGCGCCTAGAGCAGGTCATCCTGATTGGCCTCTGGGGCGAAAACTCGTTGATCGATGCCGAGAACTCCCTTCGAGAGCTAGCCGCGCTCGCCGAAACAGCGGGTGCAACGGTCTTGGACGGTTTGCTGCAGCGCAGGGCACATCCAGATCCCGCGACTTACCTAGGTAAAGGCAAGGCCGAGGAACTCAAAGCCCTGGTTGCCGCATCTGGTGCCGACACCGTGATTGCCGATACCGAGCTTGCGCCCAGCCAGCGCAGAGCGCTTGAAGACGTTGTGAACGCCAAGGTCATCGATAGAACTGCGGTCATCCTCGACATTTTTGCTCAGCACGCCAAGAGTCGCGAGGGAAAAGCCCAGGTAGAACTTGCTCAGCTCGAATACTTGCTGCCACGCCTTCGCGGCTGGGGTGAATCAATGTCCCGTCAGGCCGGTGGTCAGGCCGCCGGTGGTGTCGGTATGGGTTCGCGCGGTCCGGGTGAAACCAAAATCGAGCTCGATCGACGTCGCATCAATACTCGAATGGCCAAGCTTCGCAAGCAAATTCAGGCGATGGCGCCGTCGCGCGAAACTAAGCGCTCGAATCGCAAAAAGAACGCTGTTCCCGCGGTCGCGATTGCTGGTTACACCAACGCAGGCAAGTCGTCGGTCTTGAACCGAATGACCCAGGCTGGTGTTCTGGTTCAGAACGCACTCTTCGCAACCCTTGACCCCACGGTTCGAAAAGCAAAAACCCCGGATGGTCGCGACTACACGATTGCCGACACGGTTGGGTTTGTCAGAAATCTGCCTCACCAGCTGGTTGAGGCGTTTCGTTCGACTCTCGAAGAGATTGCCGATAGCGACCTAGTCGTTCACATCGTCGATGCCTCGCACCCAGATCCCGCTAGCCAAATCGCAACGGTTCGCAACGTGATCGGCGAGGTCGGAGCACGCGACATCCAGGAATTGATTGTTTTCAACAAGATCGATCTTGCCGATGAAACTCAGCGCATGGCACTTCGGGGGCTGGAGCCGTTCTCAATTTCGGTTTCTGCTCGAACCGGCGAAGGCATGGATGAATTGGTTGCGCGAATCGCTCAACTGTTGCCTGAACCAAACGTGATGGTTGCGGTGTTGATCCCTTATAACCGCGGTGACCTGGTCTCAAGACTGCACCTAAACAGTCGCATTTTGGTGCTCGACTATCGCGATGAAGGCACTTTCGTGCGTGCAATGGTCAAGCCAGAACTGGCCGCGGAATTAGCTCAGTACTCAGTCGTCGTATAGGCAGGGTTTTAGGAAGTTGCCTTCGCAGGCTAGCTGACTGCGCGCATTACTGCGACAACCTTGCCCTGCACCTCGGCTAGGTCGCCCGGAATCGGCGCAAATGCCGAGTTTCGAGGCAACAACCAGGTGTGACCGTCTTGGCGCTTGAAGGTCTTCACGGTGGCTTCACCATCGAGCATTGCTGCCACGATGTCGCCATTCTCGGCAGTCTTCTGCTGACGAACAACGACCCAGTCGCCGTCGCAAATTGCAGCATCAATCATTGAGTCGCCGTTTACCTTTAGCAGGAACAGGTCGCCCTTGCCAACTAGTTGACGGGGGAGAGGAAATACTTCTTCGATGTTTTGATCTGCAGTGATTGGGGTTCCCGCCGCAATCTGGCCGACCATCGGCACCATTGCTGCGTCACCAATTGGAGTCGGGTTGTCGCTAACCACGCCACCCTGTTCCTCCCAGCCCGGCAGTTCAATAAGAACATCGATGGTGCGAGGACGCTTTGGGTCGCGACCGATGTAACCGGCCAATTCGAGTTGGTTGAGCTGGTGGCTGACGCTGGCTGTCGAGGCCAAGCCGACTTCTTCGCCGATTTCGCGCATGCTCGGAACATAGCCGCGGTCGGCTTTCGAACGCTGAATAGCCTGCAGGATGCGCTCTTGCATTGGGCTGAGACTCGAAGCTCGGCGGGTCTGACGCTTTTCTTCCATTCCGCGGCCTTTCTGAAAATGTCGGAGGTGCTCGTTTGAATTGAGCAACTATCGAAACTGTATTCGCAAAAAACATAGAAATCAAACATATTTTCGAACAAATGCGAAATATTGCTTGACAAAATGTCGGGGGTGGTTTGTATTCTTAGTTTTATACGAACAACTGTTCGAAATAGAGATTCGAAAAGCTACACCGATTTAAAAGAGAAAGGCATCAAGATGTCAAACACCATCACCGTCGAGGCACGCAAGTTCATTCGTCAGGCAATCGTGGTTGCAGTTGTCACAGCATCTGCCATCGGTTTCATTTCGGGCCAAGCCGCTACAGCTACCAGCCAGGCCGGCAAGGTTTCTTTCGAATACGTCACCGTGCAGTCAGGGCAGAGCCTTTGGTCACTCGCTTCAGACCTAGCGCCTGACCAAGACCCACGCGACTGGATCGCCGATGTTGTTTCCCTTAACGCTCTAACCTCGGCTGAGGTCCAGGCCGGCCAGCGGATCGCTCTTCCATAACCGATAAAGTTGTGGGGTGGCTAATCTTCAAGACCTTCCCCTTCGCGACGACCTAAAAGGCAAAGAGCCTTACGGTGCGCCGCAGCTGTCTGTTCCGGTTTCTCTGAACGTAAACGAGAACACGCACCGTATCCCCGAAGAGGTCGCAGTCGACATCATTGGCCGATTGGCGGCAGCGGTTCTAGACATCAATCGCTATCCAGACCGTGAATTTCTGGCACTGCGTCAGGCACTTGCTAGCTATCTCAATTCAGAGGTGCACTCCGGCGCAGACCTCACCACCGATAACATCTGGGCCGCAAACGGTTCAAACGAGGTCCTTCAACACATCTTCCAGGCCTTTGGTGGCCCGGGTCGCTTGGCTATGGGGTTCGAGCCCACCTATTCGATGTACCCACTACTTGCTAAAGGCATGGGCACCGCCTACGTCGCCGCCGGTCGAGGCGACCGCTACGAACTAACGCCTCAAATTATTCGCGAGGCAATTCTTGCGAACAAGCCGAACATCGTTTTGCTCTGCTCACCAAACAACCCAACCGGCACACCGCTAAGCCTCGACTGCATCGAGGCAGCCTACGATGCAATCACCGAGGCCACGGGCGGTGTCGTTGTGGTCGACGAAGCTTATGGCGAATTTGGTTCGGTCACCGAGGTCAGTGCCTTGACTCTTTTGCCGGGTCGCGAGCGACTCATGGTGAGCCGAACCATGAGCAAGGCATTTGCTTTTGCCGGTGCTCGAGTTGGCTATCTTGCTGCCGATCCAGCCGTTGTCGATGCGCTTCGCTTGGTGCGTCTTCCATACCACTTGAGCGCTTTCACTCAGGCCGCCGCCGAGGCCGCACTCGACCACAGTGAACTCATGCTGTCCACCGTTGCCGACATCAGCCTTCAGCGCGACCGAATCGTTGAGTCGCTGCGAGAGATGGGGCTTGACCCATACCGCTCTGACGCAAACTTTGTTTTGTTTGGCGGTCTCGAAGATTCGAACCATGTCTTCGAAGCGCTGCTGGCCCGTGGCGTGCTGATTCGAAACGTAGGAATTCCAGGAACGCTTCGAGTAACGGCAGGCACCGAATCCGAGACCACAGCCTTCCTGAGCGCCCTTCGCGAGGTGCTGGGTCGCTGATTTCTAGCCAGTTGGCTAGACTTGAACCATCCCAATGTCGCTTTTTGGCGAAAGGCAATTACATGAGCCGTACTGCAACGATTAATCGCAGCACATCAGAGTCGACCATCGAACTGACCATCAACCTTGATGGAACCGGTCGATCAGACATCTCAACATCGGTGCCATTCTTTGATCACCTGCTAACCGCCTTCGCCAAGCACTCATTGGTCGACCTCGGTGTTCGCTCAACCGGCGACACCCACATCGATGTTCACCACACCGTTGAAGACACTGCAATTGTTCTGGGTCAAGCCATCAAGCAGGCCCTGGGCGACAAGTCCAAGATTGGTCGCTACGGCGACGCGACAGTTCCGCTCGACGACGCGCTAGCTCGCGCGGTTGTCGATGTCTCGGGGCGCCCATACCTGGTTCACTCGGGTGAGCCTGCCGGATTTGAATTTCACCTAATCGGCGGCCACTTCACCGGTTCGATAGTGCGTCACGTGTTTGAGGCCATTGCATTCAATGCTGGTATTACCGTGCACGTAACTCTGCTCGATGGTCGCGACCCTCACCACATTGCCGAAGCAGAGTTCAAGGCTTTTGCGCGTGCCTTCCGCAAAGCCGTTGAGCACGATGCTCGCGTCGACGGAATTCCTTCAACCAAGGGCGCTCTGTGATCGCACCCCGCGTGGTCGTACTCGATTACGGCAGCGGAAATGTTCACTCAGTAGCTCAGGCGCTGCAGGTAGCTGGTGCTAACGTCGAATTGACGCGTGATCGCGATGCTGTGCTTGCAGCAGATGGTCTTGTCGTTCCCGGCGTTGGCGCTTTTACCGCCGTCATGCAGCAACTGAACGCCGTCAAGGGCGGCGAGCTGATCGACAGGCGTTTAGCCACCGGAAAGCCGGTAATCGGCATTTGCGTTGGGCTACAGGTCATGTTTGAAAAGGGCGTTGAGCACGGAATCGAAACCGATGGCCTAGCCCAGTGGCGCGGGACTGTCGAACTCCTCGAAGCTCCAATCGTGCCGCACATCGGCTGGAACACGGTTGAACCGCCAAAAGACTCCAGGCTCTTCGAAGGCATCGCCGACGAACGTTTCTATTTCGTGCACTCCTACGGAGTTCAAAACTGGCAGTATGACGGCCTCGGCCCGATTCCGTCGCCAGTGCCTACCTGGGCAGAATACGGTACAAGATTTGTAGCTGCCGTCGAACACGGACCGCTAACAGCAACCCAATTTCACCCAGAGAAATCTGGTCAGGCCGGCATCAAACTGCTTGGCAACTGGCTAGGCACCTTCTAAAACTTAGAACCAATAGAAAGAGATTCAATGGCAAACTACCTAGAACTTCTGCCTGCCGTAGACGTAGCCGACGGTAAAGCGGTTCGCCTTACCCAGGGCGAGGCTGGCTCAGAGACCGATTACGGATCTCCTGTCGAGGCAGCTCAGACCTGGATAAACGCCGGTGCCGAATGGATTCACCTGGTTGACCTAGACGCAGCCTTTGGCCGCGGCGACAACCGAGCAATCATCCGTGAAGTTGTCGACTCTGCTAAAACCGAACTCGGTCGCGGGGTAAAGATCGAACTTTCAGGTGGTATTCGCGACGATGCTTCGCTCGAGGCAGCGCTCGAGGCTGGCGCAACCCGCGTGAACCTCGGCACCGCAGCGCTAGAGAACCCTGAGTGGACCGAGCGCGTGATCGCTAAGTTCGGCGACGCCATCGCTGTGGGCCTTGATGTGCGCGGTACGACTCTTGCGGCCCGTGGCTGGACCCGCGAGGGTGGAGACCTATGGGAGGTTCTTGCTCGCCTCGAGGATGCCGGTTGTGCGCGCTACGTGGTCACCGACGTGACCAAGGATGGAACCTTGAAGGGCCCAAACATCGAACTTTTGCGCGAGGTAATGCAGCGCACCAAGAAGCCCGTCGTTGCATCAGGCGGCATCAGCTCGCTGCAAGACATCATTGATCTACGTGCTTTGGTAAGCGAAGGTCTCGAGGGTGCCATTCTTGGCAAGGCGCTCTACGCAAACAAGTTCACCCTTGAAGAGGCCTTGGCAATCGCCAACGCGTAATCATGCAAAGCCACGACCACAAGCACATCAACCAAGATAAGTTCGCTGACTCTGCCGGTGTGCCTTGGGCTGGCCGCTCATTCGAATCGAATGGCTACGCCGATGATGATGGCTCGGCCAACCCCGAGCTCATTAAAGCACTCGCAGCATTCGCCGAGGGGCAAGTGACAATCGACAGCGTGATCGACCGAATTCGTGAATCACGCCTGCTTGTTCCACTGGTCGCGAACCTTGGTGAGTCCGAAGTCGGTGCCCACGGTCAAGTTGTCGACAAGAGCGCAGATCTAGCAATCGTCACCGTCAAGGGCCCAGATGGCCAAACCGCGATGCCGGTATTTTCTTCGGTCGATGCCATGAAGCGCTGGAATCCAGAGGCGCGGCCCGTTCCGAGCGAGCCGGTAAAGGTTGCCCTTGCCGCAGCTTCAGAACTAACCAATCGAATTGTTCTTGACCCGGGCAGCGAAACCGAGTTTGTGATTCGACGCCCAGCCATCGCTGCGATTGCGCAGTCGATTGCTTGGAAGTCGCCCGAAGAGATCCCTGCCGTTCACGAAGCATTTTCGAAAAGCATCGAAGGAGAGAATGATGTTTTTGCTTTCGCGCTAATGCAGGGCGACCCGCTCGCCAGGCTGCTTTCAGCCGAGCTCGTGGTCTTATTGAGGGTGCGTCAGGGCCTAGAAAAAGAGCAGGTCGAAGAAATGCTAGAGCGAGTCACAACTCGTTGGAGCGAATCCGAAGTGCTTGCCAAGCTGGTCGACTCAATGACCCTAAAGCTTGTTCCGGCAGCCAACTAGTTCTGTGTGGTGAACCGAGTTCTCTGGCTAGTTAACTGGGCCGGTGAACTTTTCGCCCGGTCCAGCGCCCGGCGCATCCTTGATTGTTGATGCCTCGCGGAAAGCCAACTGAACCTGTCGCAAAGCGTCGCGAAGTGGGCGAGCGTGGTGGTCGCCAAGGTCAGCGGCGGCTGCAGTAATGAATCCAGCGGTAGCGTTGATCAGCTTGCGGGCTTCATCCAAGTCGCCTCGGCGACCATCATCGGCCAGACCACACTGCACCGCGGCTACGGTCAATAGGTCAACGGCATAGCGGCCGATGACCTCTACGGCCGGCAGATCGGCGATGTCTTGCAGTTGCTGCTCGGGTGCCTGAGGTTCGTTCGAGGCTTGGTTTGACGCGTCAACTGACAAGGGGCTTCTCCTTTTGAAATCTTTCTGCTAGGCTATCCCATGGCTCCGAGGTTTCTCTTCGGTCAGAAGTGGATTAATTTCCCACCCGCGATCACCGATTTTAGGTGGCCGGGTAAAGCTTAGAAACTTTTCCCGTTTCTGTACGCTCGAAGGCATTTGCCCTCGACGTGGCCACTAATGTCACGTCTAGAGGAGCTACAGATCAGCGATCCCCGTATCAATGAGCGCATCCGCGTGCCAGAGGTTCGCCTCGTCGGCGCCGCTGGTGAGCAGATTGGCGTTGTCCGCATTGAAGATGCACTGCGCATGGCCCAAGAGCAAGACCTCGACCTAGTCGAAGTTGCGCCAACTTCAAAGCCGCCAGTAGCGAAGCTAATGGACTTCGGAAAATTCAAGTACGAAGCAGCCCAAAAGGTTCGCGAAGCTCGCAAAAACCAGGTGAACACAGTTCTCAAGACTGTTCGCTTCGGTCTAAAAATCGACGATCACGACTACGGCACCAAGCGCGGTCAGATCGAGCGTTTCCTCAAGGCTGGTGACAAGGTCAAGGTAATCGTTGTATTCCGTGGCCGCGAACAGTCTCGTCCAGAAATGGGCATCAAGTTGCTTCAGAAGCTTGCCGAAGAAGTAGCCGAGTTAGGTGCTGTCGAATCGAATCCTTCGATTGACGGCCGAAACATGGTTATGGTCATCGGTCCGCTAAAGAACAAGGCAGACGCCAAGGCCGAAGCCAAGAAAGCTGCAGAGAAGGCCGCCAAGGCTGCCACTGCAGAAAAGCCAAACGAGTCGGCAGCAGCAGAAGCTGCCGAGTAGAAACAGGAGAAAGCAATGCCAAAGCAGAAGACCCACTCGGGCGCCAAGAAGCGTTTCCGCTTCACCGGTAGCGGCAAGATCATGAAGCAGCAGATCAACATGCGCCACAACCAGGAGCACATGTCGAACCGTCGCAAGCGTCGTCTAAACGTCGACCAGGTTGTTTCACCAGCCGACTACAAGACCCTCAAGACCCTTCTCGGCAAGTAAGCCCGAAACGACCAAATTCTGAGGCTGCCCAGGCATCCATCAGTGAACTTTAGGAGCAACAAATGGCAAGAGTAAAAAACGCGGTCAACGGTGCCAAGAAGCGTCGTACCGTACTAGAGCGCGCCAAGGGCTACCGCGGCCAGCGTTCACGTCTGTACCGCATGGCAAAGCAGCAGATGCTGCACTCGTTGGTTTACGCATACAACGACCGTCGTGCCCGCAAGGGTGACTTCCGTCGCCTATGGATCCAGCGCATCAATGCAGCATCTCGTGCAAACGGCCTAACCTACAACCGCCTAATCCAGGGTCTAAACCTTGCTGGCGTAGAGGTCGACCGTCGCATCCTTGCTGACCTAGCCGTAAACGACGCAAAGACTTTCGCAAGCCTCGTCGCTACCGCAAAGGCAGCATTGCCAGCTGACACCTCAGCACCAAAGGTCAAGTAAGACCTTGCTGATCGATCCCAAGGCCGCAAAGGTCCGCGGGGTTGCCAAGCTCACCAAGAAAGACGCCCGGTCATCGACCGGGCTCTTTCTGCTTGAGGGACCACAGGGACTAAAAGAAGCGCTAGCACGCCCAAAGTTAATCGTTGAGCTTTACGCCACCGAAGAAGCAGTCGACCGCTACGCAGAGTTATTCGACCGCGCCCGCGCTGCTCGAATCGAAGTTCAACTGGTCACCGAACCGGTCCTCAAGGCGCTCACCGACACCACCACTCCTCAGGGCGTGGTCGCTGTCTGTGAACAGCTCGATGTATCACTCGACGACATCATCGCTGGCAAGCCAAAGCTGATTGCTCTGCTGGCAAACATCCGTGACCCGGGTAATGCCGGCACAGTGCTTCGCGCGGCCGATGCCTCTGGCGCAGATGCGGTTTTATTCAGCGCTAACAGCGTCGATGTTTACAACCCAAAGGTTGTGCGTTCAACGACCGGCTCGGTTTTTCACCTGCCTTTTGCGGTTGATGTCGACATCGAAGCTGCCATCACAAAACTCAAAGCCGCCGGGCTTCAGGTTTTTGCCGCCAATGGCGGGGGAGACACCATCCCGAGCCTCGGCGATGAAACCCTGGCAAAGCCCACCGTTTGGGTCTTCGGCAACGAGGCGTGGGGTTTTGAACCTGAAACTCTCGAACTTGTCGATCGTGAGGTTGCGGTTCCAATTTACGGAGCCGCCGAATCGCTAAACCTTGCCACTGCAGCCAGCATTTGCCTTTACGCATCGGCATTCGCTCAAAACCAGCAGTAGGGCGTTTTAACCCAGCTAGTCGCCTTCAAATCGGTAGACTTGGAGGCATATGTCTGCTGAAAATCCAATCACTCAATCGGCCGTAGATTCAGCCGTTGCCAGTGCGCTCGCCGCCATCAACGAAGCTTCAGATCTTGCCGGTCTCAAGGCTGCCCGCGCTACCTCGGTAGGCGACCAGTCTGAGATTGCCAAACTCAACGCCCTGGTCAAGAACCTTCCGAATGAGTTCAAGGCATCTGCCGGTCAGTTGATTGGCAAGGCTCGCGGCGAGCTAAATGCAGCCTTTGCCGCCCGCGAAGCAGAACTTTTTGCCGTCGAAGAGCGCGCCAAGCTAGCCGCCGAATCTGTCGACGTGACCTCGGCAGCCGCGCCTTCACGTCTGGGCGCACGTCACCCGTTGTCGCTTTTGCAAGACCAAATCTCGGATGTGTTCGTCGGCATGGGTTGGGAAATCGCGGAAGGCCCTGAGGTCGAGAGCGAGTGGTTCAACTTCGATGCCCTCAACTTCGACGCCGACCACCCGGCCCGCGCGATGCAAGACACCTTCTTCGTTGAACCGGTTGAGTCTCACCTTGTGCTTCGCACCCACACTTCTCCGGTTCAGGTTCGTTCAATGCTCGAACGCGAAGTGCCGATTTATGTTCTCTGCCCGGGTCGAGTTTTCCGCACCGACGAGCTTGATGCGACTCACACTCCAGTTTTCCACCAGGTCGAGGGCCTTGCCGTCGACAAGGGCTTGACCATGGCCGATCTTCGTGGCACCCTTGAGCACTTCGCGCGAATCATGTTCGGCGACGATGCTCAGATTCGCCTTCGTCCATCATTCTTCCCGTTCACCGAACCATCGGCCGAGCTCGATGTTTGGCACCCGGGTGCCAAGGGTGGCGCGCGCTGGGTCGAGTGGGGCGGCTGCGGAATGGTCAACCCAAACGTCCTAAAAGCCGCCGGCATCGACCCCGAGGTTTATTCGGGCTTCGCCTTCGGCATGGGCATCGAGCGCACGCTCATGTTCCGCAACGACGTTCGTGACATGCACGACATGGTCGAATCTGACGTTCGCTTCAGTGAGCAGTTTGGAGTGAATCTCTAATGCGTATTCCACTTTCTTGGTTGGCAGAGTATGTCGATCTGCCGGCAGATGCCACGCCTGAATCGGTGATGGCAGACCTAGTCAAGGTTGGCCTCGAAGAAGAGGGCGTGCACAGCTTTGACGTGACCGGTCCAGTAGTTGTCGGCCAGGTGTTGTCTTTCGAGCCTGAGCCGCAGAGCAACGGCAAAACCATTCGCTGGTGTCAGGTTCGCGTCGCTCCCGAGGGAACTCAGGCCGCCGATGGTGGCGCAGACGTTCGCGGCATCGTCTGTGGTGCTAGCAATTTTGAGGTTGGCGACAAGGTTGTTGTTTGCCTGCCTGGCGCAGTTCTACCGGGCGATTTCAAAATCGCGGCAAGAAGCACCTACGGCCACATCAGCGACGGCATGATGGCGTCGGCTCGCGAGCTAAACCTCAGCGACGACCACGCCGGCATCATCCGTTTGCACACCATGGGTCTAGACCCAAAGGTCGGCACCGATGCCCTTGAACTACTTCACCTAACTGAGCAGGCCGCCGAGGTTAACGTCACCCCTGACCGCGGTTACTGCTTCTCGATTCGTGGCATCGCACGCGAGTTGTCGCACGCCACCGGCGCTGACTTCCGTGACCCAAAGAGCAATGCGCACATCGAGCGCGCCGAGGGTTTCCCACTGACCATCAGCGATAAAGCTCCGATTCGCGACACCGCCTGCACCCAGCGTGTGGTTTTGCGTGTGGTCAAGGGCATCGACCCAACCAAACCAACCCCACCTTGGATGGTCGCCAGGCTAAAGATGGCAGGCATGCGATCAATCTCGCTCGTGGTCGACATCACGAACTACACCATGCTCGAGCTCGGCCAGCCAACCCACGCCTACGACCTAGATAAGTTCAAGGGTGGCATGACGATCCGTCGCGCTCTACCTGGCGAGACCCTAAAGACTCTCGATGGTCAGGAGCGAAAGCTCGACCTCGAAGATTTGGTCATTGCCGATGAAAACGGTGCGGTTGGCCTTGCCGGTGTTATGGGTGGCGAGTCAACCGAAGTTAGCGAGACCACGGTGAACGTGCTCGTTGAGGCCGCGCACTTTGAGCCGATTTCGATTGCTCGTTCGGCTCGTCGCCACAAGCTGACCTCTGAGGCATCAAAGCGCTTTGAGCGTGGAGTCGACCCTCGCATGGCCGACAACGCGGCAGCGCGAGTCGTGCAGCTTCTCGAGGTTCATGCCATGGGAGCAGCCGACAGCCTTGGCGCCGACTACCGGGCCGAGTCTCCGGTCACCCCAATTTGGCTACCAGCCGAATTTGCCACCGAACTTGTCGGCGTTGAGTACAGCGCCGATGAAATCACCGACATTTTGCAGCAAATTGGTTGTGTGGTTGCATCTGTAGACGGTGGCTTCGAGGTCATCGCACCAACCTGGCGACCAGACATCACTCACAAGACCGACCTAGTCGAAGAGATCGCTCGAATTGGTGGCTACCACCGAATTCCATCTCGACTTCCGGTTGCCCCTCCGGGTCGTGGCCTCTCGACGACCCAAAAGCGTCGCCGTGCGATTGTGAATGCGCTCGCCGGTTCGGGTCACGTCGAGGTTTTGACCTACCCGTTCCTCTCAACCGAGGCGAATGCCTGGTTCAGCGAGAACAAGAGCCGCCCGGTCGTCAAATTGGCTAACGCCCTTCAAGAAGACGCCGCCGAGATGCGAACCGCAATCCTGCCCGGTCTAATCGAGGCAGCCAAGCGCAACTATTCTCGCGGTCTAACCGACTTGGCCATTTTCGAAGAGGGTTCGGTCTTCGAGCCGATTTCCGTCATCGGCAAGAACCCGACCCTTCCGGTTGGAAACGAGCTTCCTTCGCCTAGCGAGCTAGCGGCTCTCAAGGCAACCATCCCGGCTCAGCCAAAGCACCTGGCGGTTCTATTTGCCGGCAATCGCGTGGCCGACCAGGTTGGCCTTTCTGCAATTCCGGCTGATTTCAAGGATGCAATCCAGGCTGTTCGTGTGGCTGCCCATGCGGTTGGTGTCGAGCCAATCGTTCGTCAGGCAACGCCAGCGGGCTTCCACCCGGGTCGTACCGCCGAAATTTTTGTGGCAACCGCCTCGGGCGAGCTTTCAATCGGTTTTGCTGGTGAACTCGATCCTCAGCTAGCGCTAGACAACAACCTTCCGCGAAGGATCGCTGCTGTCGAAATCAACCTCGATCGTCTTTACGCAGCCGCGCCAAATGTGGTCCAGGCCTCAGAAATCGGCACCATGCCGGCAGCTACCCAAGACCTATCTTTAGTTGTAGATGCAGCTTTGCCTGCCGCCGAGCTGTTGAACACAATCTCGGCTGGTGCTGGCGAGTTGCTCGAGAATGTTGTGCTTGTTGACGACTATCGTGGCGACAACGTCGAGGCCGGCAAAAAGTCTTTGACCTTTGCCCTTCGATTCCGCGCCGCAGATCGCACACTCACTCAAGCCGAAGCCAGTGAGGCGCGCGATGCAGCTGTGGCGTTAGCTAACGCCAAATTTGGCGCAACACTCAGGGCTTAGGCACGCACTTTCTCAACAGTTAGGAACCCGATGACATTCTCAGTAGCCGTCGCTGGCGCGAGTGGCAATGTTGGTGGCGAGCTGTTGCGCTTGATTGCGAAGCATCCGCAGTTGCATCTAAAGACCGTTACGGCCAGCAGCATGGTCGGCGAAAAGGTTTCAAGTCTGCACCCGGGCGTTGCCAAGTTTGCCGACATGGTGTTCTCGCCAAACGACGCTCAGTCGCTCAGCGGCCATGACATCGTATTTTTGGCTCTGCCTCACTCAAAATCAGCCGAGGTTGCTGCTTGGCTTTCGCCAGAGACCTTGGTGCTCGATTGTGGTGCCGACTTTAGGCTCGAAAGCGAGTCAGACTGGCAAAAGTTTTACGGGGGAGACCACGCGGGCAGCTGGGCCTACGGCATGCCAGAGCTTCTGATTAGCCCAGGCGGAGCTAAGCAGCGTGAGCTACTCATGGACACCAAGCGCATCGCCGTGCCCGGCTGCAACGTAACCGCGATCACTCTGGGACTAGCACCGGCTCTCGCAGCGGGCTTGGTTGAAGTCGACGACATCGTCAGCGTTCTAACCGTGGGCACATCTGGCGCTGGACGCGGTGCGACCGAAAAACTATTCGAAATTGAACCCACCGGTTCGGCCAACGCCTATCAGGTAGGTGGCATTCACCGTCACACACCAGAGATCGAGCAGAACCTGTCCAAGTCTGCGGGTGCTCGCATTCAGGTTTCATTCACGCCGGTTTTGTCTTCACTCGAGCGAGGCATCTTGGCAGTAAACACCGCCAAGCTAAAGCCCGGTGCCACCCTCGAAAGCCTTCAAGCTGCTTACGCTAAGTTCTACGCATCAGAGCCGTTCATGAAGGTCCTACCTGCTGGACAGTTCCCATCTACTGCCGACACAATCGGTGAAAACTTCGCAATCACCGGTATCGCGGTCGATGAACATGCCAACCGTCTGGTTGCGGTCTGTGCCATCGACAACCTGGTCAAGGGCACCGGCGGGGCAGCCATCCAGTCCATGAACATCGCACTCGGCCTCCCTGAGGGAACCGGCCTTGATGACATCTCACTCGCAAAGAACGGCGGCAAATAATGACCGTAACCACTGCAAAAGGTTTCGCAGCCGCTGGTGTTCACGCCGGCCTAAAAAAGTCGGGCAATCGCGATCTAGCTCTGGTGCAGAACCTCGGACCGCTCAATGCCGCTGCCGCGGTTTTTACCACCAACCGTTGCCAGGCAAACCCAATCATCTGGAGCAAGCAGGTAATCCTCGACGGCGAAGTGTCGGCCATCGTGCTTAACTCTGGTGGCGCAAACTGCTACACGGGCGCACAGGGTTTTCAAACGACTCACTCGACAGCAGAGGCCGTTGCCGAAAAACTTGGCATCTCAGCCGGTGACGTTTTGGTTTGCTCTACCGGCTTGATTGGTGAGCAGCTTGACCTGTCAAAACTCATCGCCGGCGTCGATGCCGCTGCTGGTGAACTCAGCGATCAAGGTGGCCAGCTGGCTGCCGAGGCAATCATGACTACCGACTCGGTCTCAAAAACCGCAAGCCACGTAAGCAAGGATGGCTGGTCGATCGGTGGCATGGCCAAGGGTGCGGGAATGCTTGCCCCGGGGCTTGCCACGATGCTCGTTGTAATCACCACCGACATCGTCGCTGACAGCCAGTTTCTAGATCGTTCGCTTCGGGCTGCAACGCGAGTAAGTTTCGATCGTCTCGATTCCGACGGCTGCATGTCTACCAACGACCAGGTAACCCTGATGGCCTCTGGCGCGAGCGGAGTCACCCCTTCCGAGGCTGACTTCACTTCTGCGCTCACCGAGGTAGCCATGAGCCTTGCTCTGCAGTTGCTTCGCGACGCTGAGGGCTCAAGCCACGACATCGCGATCCAGGTTGTCAACGCGGCTTCCGAAGACGACGCTGTCGAGGTTGGCCGTTCGGTTGCCCGAAACAACCTGTTCAAGGCGGCCATTTATGGCAACGACCCAAACTGGGGTCGAATCCTCGCGGCGGTAGGTGTAACCAAGGCAGCCTTCGACCCATACGACATTGATGTCGAAATCAATGGCGTGAGCGTTTCGCGCAAGGGTCAGCCTGACCAGTCACGCGACCTAGTCGACCTAACTCCGCGCGAGGTATCAATCAAGATTTCCTTGAACGCTGGCATCTACGCGGCTACCGTTTTTACCAACGACCTCACCCACGAATACGTCGAAGAGAACAGCGCATACTCAAGCTAATGATTCCTTCAGCAGAACAAGACCACTCACTGGCACGCATCAAGGCCGAGACTCTAATCGAGTCATTGCCTTGGCTCGAGGCGTTCCACGGCAAGGTCGTTGTGGTCAAATTTGGTGGCAACGCCATGGTCGATGAAGAGTTGCAGCGCGCTTTCGCTCAAGACATGGCTTACCTCCGCTGGGTTGGCATCAAGCCAGTCGTGGTTCACGGCGGCGGCCCTCAGATCTCAGCGCGACTTGCCGAGCTCGGCATCGAAAGCGAGTTCCGTGGCGGCTTCAGAGTCACCACCGATGAAACCATCAATGTGGTTCGCGATGTTCTTCGTCACCAAATCAGCGCACAGTTGGCTGAATTGATTCACCAGGCTGGCGCCGAGGCCACGATTATGTCTGGTGAAGACGCCAACCTCTTCAAGGCCGAAAAGACGACTCTCGATTCACCAGACGGGCCGGTCGACATCGGCTTGGTGGGCGAGGTCAACGTGGTAAACCCACGCATCGTTTTCGAAGCGCTTGACGCCGGCCGGATCCCGGTGGTTTCAACCGTTGCCCCGAGCGTCCAAGGTGAACTTCTAAACGTCAACGCAGACCTTGCAGCCGCGGCCCTTGCTGTTGCGCTTGGTGCCGAAAAGCTGATGGTCCTCACCGATGTTCCCGGCCTATACAGCGACTGGCCAAATCGTGACTCGTTGGTTTCCGAGATCACTGTCACCGAACTTCAAGAACTGTTGCCAAAACTTGAGTCGGGCATGATTCCAAAGATGCAGGCTTGCCTGCAGGCAGTTCAGGGCGGAGTTCCACGTGCCCACGTGATCGATGGTCGCACTCCGCACAGCATCCTGCTCGAGATTTTCACCGTGACCGGCTTCGGAACCATGGTTCAACCCGACTAAGCCTTTGGGTTTAGGCTATTTAGCTCAACTAAGAGAACGGAACGAAAATGGTTCGCCACTTTCTGAAAGACGACGACATCACTGCTAAAGAACAAGCAGAGATTCTTCGCCGCGCTCTTGAGATGAAGAAAGCGCCTTACTCGGTTCGCCCGTTCGAAGGCCCAAAGACCGTCGCGCTGATCTTCGACAAGACCTCAACTCGAACCAGAGTTTCATTCGCCGTTGGCGTTGCCGACCTGGGTGGCGTTCCGCTGATAATCGATAGCCAGACCAGCCAAATGGGTGGCAAAGAGTCTGTCGCCGACACCGCCAAGGTTCTCGGTCGTCAGGTGGCTCAGATCGTTTGGCGCACCTATGCTCACGCCGGCCTTGAAGAGATGGCAGCTAACGCAGGCGTGCCCGTGATCAACTCACTCAGCGACGACTACCACCCGTGCCAAATTCTTGCCGACCTGCTCACCATCAAAGAGCACAAGGGCGAGCTCAAGGGTCTTAAGATTGCCTACGTTGGCGATGCTGCCAACAACATGGCCAATAGTTATTTACTCGGATGCGCGCTGGCTGGAATGCACGTGTCGGTTGCAGGGCCAGCAGGCTACCAACCGGCTCGCAACATTGTTGCCCGCGCTGAGCAGATTGCCGAAACGGCCGGGGGATCGGTTTCGGTTTATGGTGAACCGATTGGCGCAATCCACGGTGCTGACATCGTGGTCACCGACACTTGGATTTCAATGGGCCAAGAGGCAGAGAAGGCCAAGCGCTTGGCTGACTTTGCCGGCTACACCATCGATGCCGAACTAATGAAGCATGCCAAGCCAGATGCAATATTCATGCACTGCTTGCCTGCCTATCGCGGCTACGAGGTAAGCGCAGAAGTTCTTGACGGGCCCCAGTCAGTCATCTGGGATGAAGCCGAAAACCGCCTGCACGCGCAAAAGGCCTTGATGGCCTGGCTCGCCGAGCAGCACTAAATTTAGAACACAACCGAAGGAACCAATGAGCTCTCAAGCAGCAGGATCAAACGCACTCTGGGGTAGTCGCTTCGAAGGCGGCCCGTCTGATGCACTCGTGGCACTCAGTCGCTCGGTGCACTTTGACTGGCGTCTAGCCGCTTACGACATCGCCGGCACCAGAGCGCACATCAAGGGTTTGCTAGCCGGTGGCTATCTCACCGAGGCCGAGTATGACAAGCTCGACCGCGCTTTGGTTGCTCTTCTCGAGCGAGTTCAGCAGGGCAGTTTTCAGCCCAAGCCATCGGACGAAGACGTTCACTCGGCTCTCGAGCGTGGGCTTCTCGAAATTGCTGGAGCCGAAATCGGTGGCAAGGTTCGTGCCGGCCGCAGTCGCAATGACCAGATCGCAACTCTGATTCGCACCTACCTGCTCGACCAGGCCAATGTGATCGGTGCACTACTTATCGAATTGATCGAAATCTTGGTCAGTCGCGCCGAAGAGAACCTGGGAGTTGCAATGCCTGGGCGCACGCACTTCCAGCACGCCCAGCCGGTTCAGCTCTCTCACCACCTGCTGGCTCACGCTTGGCCGTTGGTGCGAGACCTAGAGCGACTGCACGACTGGCGCAAGCGTGCCAACCTTTCTCCATACGGAGCAGGAGCACTCGCCGGAAACACTCTTGGCCTCGACCCGAACTTGGTCGCCGCTGAACTCGGTTTGGCTGGCCCAACCCAAAACTCAATCGACGCAACCTCTAGCCGCGACGTCGTTGCCGAATTCGCGTTCATCGGAACCTTGGTTGGCATCAATCTCTCGAGATTTGCCGAAGAGATCATCATTTGGGCCAGCGCCGAATTCAACTACGTCAAGCTCCACGACAGCTACTCGACCGGTTCATCGATCATGCCGCAAAAGAAAAACCCCGACATCGCCGAACTCGCTCGTGGCAAGTCTGGTCGTTTGATTGGTGACTTGACCGGTCTGCTGGCAACCCTCAAGGGTCTGCCGCTGGCTTATAACCGCGACCTGCAAGAAGACAAAGAGCCGGTTTTTGACATCGTCGACACCCTCACCGTTCTGCTGCCTGCCTTCAACGGTATGGTCGCCACCCTGCACTTCAACACCGACCGCCTCGAAGAGCTGGCTCCTCAGGGCTTCTCTCTGGCCACCGATGTTGCCGAGTGGTTGGTCAAGAACAAGGTTGCCTTCCGCGACGCTCACGAGATCACCGGCAAGCTGGTTTCATACTGCGAGCAGCACAACCTCGAACTTCACGAAGTCCCAGACTCCGAAATGGCTGCCATCTCGCACCACCTAACCCCGGATGTTCGCGACGTGCTAACCGTTGCCGGTTCGATCAAGGCTCGCGCGGGTGCCGGCGGTACAGCGCTTCCTCGAGTTCTAGAGCAAATCGCTGCGCTTCGCAAAATTGCACCAAAGCGTGAGGCATAGCCATGGCTACCAATGCGGCAATGGCTGCTCAGGCAAACGACTCATCATTCAAAGATCTCTGGGATGAACTTCAGTGGCGCGGGCTAATCGCCCTGTCCACCGATGAGGAGGCCTTGCGCAAGGCTCTCAACGAGACCCAACTGACCTACTACATCGGTTTCGACCCAACCGCTCCGAGCCTGCACCTGGGCAACCTGGTGCAGCTTCTGATCATGCGTCGCCTGCAACTTGCCGGCCACAAGCCAATTGCTCTCATCGGAGGTTCAACCGGATTGGTTGGCGATCCTCGTCCTACCGCCGAGCGAACTCTAAACACTCGAGAGACCGTGGCCGAGTGGGTTGAAAAGCTCGGCGCTCAGGCAAAACGCTTCTTGAACTTCGAGGGCGACAACGCTGCGATTCTGGTCAACAACCTCGACTGGACAGCGCCACTCAGTGCGATCGACTTCCTGCGCGACATCGGCAAGTTCTTCCGAGTCGGCACGATGCTGAGCAAGGATGCCGTTTCCGCGCGCCTAAATTCTGAGCACGGCATCAGCTACACCGAGTTCAGCTACCAAATTCTTCAGGGCTACGACTACCTCGAGCTTTTCCGTCGCTACAACTGCACACTGCAAATGGGCGGCAGTGACCAGTGGGGCAACCTGACTTCGGGTACCGACCTGATCCGCAAGGCCGAGGGCGCAAGCGCACACATTCTGGCTACGCCGCTGATCACCAACAGCGATGGCAAAAAGTTTGGCAAGTCTGAGGGCAATGCCGTCTGGCTAGACGAAGAATTCACCTCGCCTTACGCGTTCTACCAGTTCTGGTTGAACGTCGAAGATGCCGATGTCGTCGATCGCCTCAAGGTGTTTACGTTCCTATCCAAGGCAGAGATCGATGAACTCGCTCAGCAGACCGCGGATGCGCCGTACTTACGCGCAGCCCAGAAGCGACTAGCTCTTGAGGTCACCAGTTTGGTTCACTCTCGTGAGGCAGCCGAGGCAGCCATCGCTGCAGCGGCAGCCTTCTTTGGCCAGGGCGAACTAACCGACCTAGATGCCGCCACCTTGAAGTCGGCTCTCGGTGAACTACCAAACACCACGGCTCCTTTAGGAACGCCGATCACTCAGCTGTTGCTCGACACCGGTCTGGTCGACAGCATCAGTGCCGGTCGTCGCGCGATCAAAGAAGGCGGCGTTTACCTAAACAATGCCAAGGTCGTCGATGAGGCGGGGGAGTTGACCGACTTGCTTCACGGCCAGTTCGCTGTGCTGCGTCGCGGTAAAAAGACTTTGGCCGGTATCTTCAGGGCCTAAACGGTTCTTCAAGGCCTAAACGGTTCTCTTCAAGTCCTGAACGGGTCCATTCAGTATCTGAGCCGTTATTTCTCGGCCAACAGCGCTGAATACGGGGCATTCGCGGTAGATGCGGGTGCCCCAAAAACGTTTAAACGCCCGGATATCCCAGTAAATACGGGCATCGCCGCACAAAAAAGAAAAATTTTTTCACTAATTTTCAGCGGATGAGCCTAAATCTGGCAAAAAAGGCCGGCTGTACGCAAAGTGAAATCCTTGTAAACACTGGCATATCGGGACGATTTCAAAAAGATCCCGAATGGATTTGACATCGTCGTTATCGCAACGTAATGTTTTACCTGTTGCCCAAAGCTTGGAAGAATCCGCAGAGATCACCGGCTCAAGAGCAACAAATCCTAAACCAGGTCAAAAAGCCTCTTGCAGGCTTTTGTCTTTGTGTCTAAGATTGAAAACCTTCCCAGAAAATTGGTTGGCGTGTCAGGTTTGACAAGCTGCCAAAACATGGTAAGTTAGTGAAGTTGCCCTGGAGGCGAGTCGAGAGACAAACTCCCCGGAGCATCCGATCCTTGAGAACTCAACAGCGTGCACAATGTCGATACCAAGAACCTCTTGGTTATTTAGGCTTGCCTAGATAAGCAGAGAAAATATTATGGTTAGACAGATTGTCAGACAATCTATTTAGTCAGATCAAGCTACATGCCCCATTTTCCGGGGCTGATGTAAAAAATTTGAGTCACAGCTTGCTGTGGCTCTAAAAAACTTTTACGGAGAGTTTGATCCTGGCTCAGGACGAACGCTGGCGGCGTGCTTAACACATGCAAGTCGAACGATGAAGCTGGAGCTTGCTCCGGTGGATTAGTGGCGAACGGGTGAGTAACACGTGAGCA
>JACCDW010397856.1_pt1 | contig 27320 bp, 9 predicted proteins | sample 7449781 | NCBI WGS metagenome assembly JACCDW01 (sample SAMN15323449, study PRJNA562643) | freshwater metagenome | isolation source: river surface water | place: USA:Blue River Watershed | collected 2017-08-18
GTGGATATCTTTTATAAAAGTATGAAACAAATGAATCAAATTTATATGAATTATTATTTTCTTGTATTGGAATATTTAATTGAACAATATTTTGAGTCATAAAATTAATTAAATGAAATGGACTCATTACATTATCAATAATAATTTTACTATTTGTTGCTACATATGTTGGATTAGCATATGTAACATTTACATCAAAAAATGGATATAATTCTAAAACTTTAGATGTAATTCCGGTAAATCCAAAATATAATAATGATTTAATATTAAGATCATTTAATAAACATTGTTTATTGTAAACACCATTTTCAAAACCGGATGGTTTACTATTTTTATAATAAAAGTATGGAATAACACTATTAGTACCTTCATAAAAAGGGTTATCTCGTGAAACGGAAGAATTAGTAGATATATCAGACCAAGGTAAACGAAATAAATCGGGAATTAATAAATTTAAAGTTCTTACGTATATTTTGCGGACACCAGAAATGTATTGTTTAAAAGGAGCTGTACTACGTATTTTAATGCTACTATTTTTACCACATACTCCATCAGTAGTACTACTATAAATATTTTTACTATATAAATTTAAATAAACACCTTGATTAATTTGACTATTAATACTTTGTAAAGTTGCTAATGGATTTGTTATTGTTGATGGATTACTACTATTTGTAAAATTATCATTACTTACAGAAATATCTTTAAATTCTACAATATTTGCCAACACATTTCCACTAATATTTCCAAGAATATTTAAATTACCAAATGCTATATGCTCAATAAATAAATTTCCATTCACATTTCCAGCTAATAAATCAATAATAACATTTGCATTACCGCATTGGGTTGGTGTAATAAAAATGTTACATAACTCTAAAGGATTAAAAGAAGGTAAATAATCAATATAATCTTTAAACTCTTCATTTTGATAAAATAATATATATAAATCGTATTTAGGGTCGCCAATATTAGGTATAAGTATTAAATCATCAATTAATGATGGTGTTTCTAATAATGCGAGAAGAAGACGATTATTTTGAGAAAAGAAATTTAATATATTTGGATTGCTTTGAATAATAGAAGATAATTTATCAAAATATTCATTATTGTATAATAATGTTATTAAATTTTCGTTATTATAAAGTGATAAATAATAAATATTATTATTATAATTTTGGTTAATTAAAGTTTGTAAAATAGAATTTTGACTTAATAGAGAATCTAATTTAAAATCTAAACCAATGCATGAAAAGTCATTTACAGGTGTTGGATTTGGATTTAAGTAATCAACTAAATTGGAACCAGAATTATATATATATTGATAAATATCAATAATGGGATTTTGTATTTCAGTTATATTAATAAAATCACAAAAATAAGATGGATTTTCAATGAAAAATTGCATTAAATTAGGGTTATAATAAAAAAAGTTAATAATATTTGGGTTTTTATAAATAATTTCTAAAAAAGATAATCCTTCTTCATTAGTACTATTTGCAAATGTACCAATAAAAGTATTTAATAATTTTGATGAAGCAAATTCATTTTTATAAATATCATAATTATAGCCTTGATTAACAATATTTTCTAATGTTTTATAAAATTGATATACATACATTTTTAATAAAAATATAGTAAAATATTAAATTATATTACTATTATGAATAAAGAAAGAATTATAATAATTATAACTAAATTATAATCAAATTATAATCAAATTATAATATCTTAAAAATATTTATATTAAAAAATAAAAATAAAAAATCAATTATATTTTTAACAAAAAATATTTTGTTAAAAAGTTATTAAATAAAAAATAAAAAATAAAAAATAAAAAATAAAATTAAGGATAACCGGAAGAAGTATCAATTAAAATAGAGTCTGGACCAATATTACCAATTAAATCTAAATACATTACTTTTTCAAAATATGTAGATAATTTAATTAGATTATTATTACTAATATCATATTGATAAATAATATCATAAAGATTAGCTATTGGATTTTGGCAAAAAGTAAGTGTAATAAAATATGAAACATATGAAGGATTATTAATAAGTGCATTAAGTAATGCATTATTAAAAAAGAGGAAATTTAACATATTTGTATTTTTATAAACAAAATAAAATAATAATTCTGGATATTTTGTAAATGTATTAACTAATAAACTATTAAATAATAAAAATAATTTATAAATATTATAATTGTAATTTTGATTTACTAATGTTTCTAATGGTCTATTATTTTTTAACAAATTATTTAAAGCTAGATTACTACCATATCCATTTGTTGAAGCCAAATTATTTGGATTATTATTTAAATATTGTGGTAATTTTGTATAATAAAATTTATATAAATCAATAATTGGATTTGCTGCTGATTGAATAGTTGAAACATCAATAATACCATATGAAGCATCACTATTAATAAGTATATTATTTGTAAGTTGATATAAGAAGATTAAATTAGAAATATTTTCACCATAAAAGAATTTGTAAAAATCTACAAATTTAGGATTTTGTGCCATAAAGTTTATTATATTTGGATTTAATTTAATATAATTAATTATATTTGGATTATTAACTATTAATGAAATCATACTTTGGACATTATTGATAGAATTATAATATATATTTGCATTATATTGTTGATTAACAAGTGAATTAATAGTTGAATTATTATTTATAAAAAGTTTAACTTTTAATGATGGAATAATATAATCATAATTTAAAAATGATTGTAATGAAGTAGCTTCATAAGTAGTAAATAAGTTTGTATAAATATTTGTTATATTTGGATTAGTTGTAATTAAATCAACATAATCGCGATTACATACTTTAGCATTATATAAATAAATAGTTAATGCTGGATTATTATATAAAAAGTTAATTATATTTGGATTTGCATAAATTATTGGTAATAGTGCTGGATGACTATATATTAAATTAACTAATGTTGAATCATTATTTAATTCAATAAAGTATAAATTAAAAATATAATTTTGAGAAACTAATGCATTTAATGTTGGATTAGAGTTTAATAATGGAATTAAATTTATATTATTTGGATTTATTGGTATTCCACTACTTAAACCACCATTTACTAAATCTGAATTTAAATAATATTTTAATATCATATCATTTTTAAAAACATTTGTAATATTTGTTGTTGGTGATACACATTGATTAAATAAATTATTAAAACGTGAATTGGTTCCTAATATATCAACTTGACCATCATTATAATAAAACTCTAATAATCGTGGATTATTATATATAAATAATAATATATTCATGTTTGTTAATAATGGATTATAACAACCAACATCAGTAATAAATTTAGAAATGGAACCATATATTGTATTATAATAAAATACTTTTTTATAAATATCATAATTATAATTTTGTGTAATTAAACGATTTATATTTGATACATAAGAAATATGATTTACTAATTTTTCAATTTCATAAATTTGTATATTTGGATTTTCTTGTAAATATAATATTAATGAATCATCGCCATAAGAATTATTTGATAAATAAGGTATTAATTGAATATTTTTAAGTGATATATCAATAATATATGGATAAGTATAACTTAAATTAGTATAATTATTTGTAAATAAAATAGTATTAATAAATGAATTATAAATTACATTATTATAACTATTATTAGCATAAAATAATACATATAATTCTGGATAATTTTGTAATAAATGATTTAATTCATATGAAATAATATTAGAATTATCACCTAAATAAGTTGTAAAATATGAAGATAATAAAGATGATGATGAATAATTTAGTAATGTATTATATAAATTAAGCATAACATTTGAAATATTTGGTATATTAATAAAAATAGGAATGCTATTTGGGTAATTATTTAAGTAATTAGTTAAATCAGGATAATAAACTAAAAAGTTAATAATATTTGGATTTTCATAAACACTATTATAAAATAATGAGTTTGAATTTTCAATAAAAATTGAAATAATTTTATTTGTAAAATTAAAAAGATTTAATATATAAATACCATTATTATAATTTTGATTTATAAATTCATAAAATGCTGGATTTGCACTAACTACTGTTTGACTATTTAAATATGCTAATTCTGTTGGAATATAAATTGTGCTATTTAATAACAATTTGAAATCAATATAATTAGTATTATTTGATATATATAATGAAATATCTTTTTCTGGATTTGTTATAATTGGCATTGTTAAAAATCTATATAATGGTGTTTTAGTACTAAATGTTACATTAACTGGAGTATATAAATATTGTAATATTGCTTCATTATGTATTAAGAAATTCATTACATTTGGATTTTTATAAATAATTTGATTAATAATATTTGGGTAATCACTCATAGAATAAAGTAAATTATTATTATAAAGTGTATATTCATTTAATGCATAATTTATTAATTTTGCTAAATTTGGATTTTTCATAATATTATCATAATAAAGATTTACATTATAATAATCTTTTTGAGGAACAGTTGGAGATAATGACCCACGATTTGCTGGTAATACAATATTATTATTATATTGACAATTTATTAAATTTAATATACGATTATTAGGCGTTGTTAATAATGTAATAGTGTTTGAATCTAAATAATTTTCAAGAACTGTACTCAATATTATATTTATTAAATTATATTGAACATTTAATATATTTGGGTTTGATGTAAAAATTGAAATATTTGATGGATTATCTAATAAATATTGAACCATTTTATTATTATTACTTAAAAAGAGTAATATATTTGGATTACTACAAATTTGAGAAACAAAAAGTGGATTATTATCAATAATATATAATAAAAATTTAATTAATAATTGATTTGAAGCAATTGCTGTATAATAAATACCATAATTATAATCTTGTAATAATATATTTTTTAATAAACTTGATTTTGAAACAATTGAAAAAATGGTATAAGGTACTTCTAAATTATTATTAAAATATATGGAAGGAATAGTATTATTATAAAAATTGTATAAATCAGTTTTACATGACGAAATAGATTGATTAAAAATAAATAGCTCACATATATCTATATTATTTTTTAATTGAATTACAAAATTTGGATTATTATATAAAAATGTTAATAAATGAATATTATAAGATATAGATGTTAAAAAACTTGCATTGTTATAATTTTTATTAATAAAACCGAGTAAATTAATAATATAATCATTATCTAAACTACTTATTGCTACATTTTGATAAATAGCTCTATAAAAAATATCTTCATTATAAGGTAATTTACCAATTTGGTCAAGTAAACTAAATGAATAAGATAATGGTGTTACTAAAAATTGTGAATTTAATGTATCATATCCTAAATATGATGTATTTGTATATTTCCATAAACTTTTATTTGGCGTTGCATTATTAAAATATAAACTATTCATACTATATAAATAATTATTACTTGTTGTAATACTATTTGGATAAGTTGGATTTTTTCCAGTTGAATAATTTATAAATTCCGTTACTAATGAAGGTGTAACACTTAATATATTTATCATATATAAACTATATGAAAGCATATTTATGATATTTGGATTATTGTAAATAAGTGGAATTAATGTTGGATTATTTGTTAATAATGTAACTAAAGCTGGTACTTTATATAAATTTTTGTAATAAATATAATCATTATAATTTTGTTGAATAATTGAATTTAATGTAGGATATGTTGCTAATAATAATGTTAATGCTGGTGTACTATATGTTGGGAATGGTGTTGGTGCTGGATTAAGGAATCCAGCTAATGATGGTATTGTTGAAATAAGATTATATAAATTAGTAGTTGGAATATTATTTACAGTTGGTGAAGAAAATGTTCCAAATAATGGTAAGAAATCGTTAATATATACAGTATCATTATTATATAATTCTAAAGTTAGATTTGGATTATTTCCTAAAAATGTAATCATATTTGGATTTAATGATATAATATCATTTGAAATAGATGGTGAAAGTGCTGAATATTTATTAATTAAGAATGATATATTTTTATTTTGGTTCATATATTTATAATAAATTGATTCATTATAAGGTTGATATATTAAATTTTGTATTACATATTCATTTTCAAGTACAAAGAAATATTCTTGATTTAAATATATTTTTAAATATGTAGCTCCAACAAGTTCAATTAAGTTATTTGATGAAATAGTTAAACCAACAATTGCAATAAAAGTTAAAAAGTCGTTAACATTTGTATAAAGAGCATTTACTAAATCTGGATACATTGCGAAAAAATTTATAATTGTCGGATTTGATAGAATTAATGGCATTAAAGCTTCATATTCATCAGTATTTTTTAATAATAATGTAACAATACTTGGAAATTTATATAAATTATTATAATAAATATAATTATTATAATTTTGATAAACAATATTTTTAAGTATTGGGTTATTATTTAATAATGTAGTTAAATCAACTGTTGTATAAGCAGGAACTGATGGTGGGGTTGGATTAAGATAATCGCGATTTTTAATGCTTAATTCTATATTTGTATTATAATCATCAATAGATGGAATATTCATAAATTGAACAGTATCATTATAATTAAGTGGATTTGTTAAATATGGTGCAATAGATCTTTGTTCACGTAAATAGAGTAATATATTTGAATTATTATTTAATAATAAATATATATTTCTGAATGGTGTTGGTGTAATTGTATTAAAAATATTATAAACATAATTAATAAAATCATAAATACCATTATTTTCGTGTAAAGCATTAAAATATAAATCATTATTATAACTTTGATTAATATATGCTAATATATTTGTATATAATACACTACTATAAAGTAGTGGCATATTATTGATACTTAAATAAGTATTAAATATACTACTTTGATAAATATTATATAAATCAATATTCATTTTATCAACTCCATTTGGTAATAAACCAATAAAAGTTGATACTTGTGATGGATTTGCTAATAAATAATCAACTAACGAAATAATTCCAGAAGATGCTGGATTAGCACAATTTTTAGACAAAAAGTTAATAATATTTGGATTAGTATAAATTTGATTAACAATAGAAGGATAAGTTAATAATAATGTTACTAAATTGGGATTATAATAAAGATTATCATAATAAATATTTGTTTCTGAATTGCCAATATATTTTTGACTTAATAATGATGCTATATTTGGATAAGTACTAATTAATGTATTTAAGTTAGCATTAGTGTATGATATATTTTGTGGAGTATAAATGTATAAATAAGATGAATAATCTGGATCTAAAGATAGTGTATTATATAAATTATTATATACATTTGTAATATAAGGTTCAGCTAATAATGTGTTAAAGAAATTTGAATTTAAATAACATATTTCAAGTAAATCTGGATTTTTATGTAAAAAGAGTAATAAATTTGGATTTATTTCAACTTTTGTTAAAAATAGTGGATTTGAAATAAGTAGATTATAAATCTTTGTATTACTATAAATAACATTACGATAAATAGCATTATTATACTTTTGATTAATTAAATTTTGTATATTTGTTGTTAAATTTGGTACAATTGCATTAATAGATAAATAAGGTGCTATAATTGGTTTTGTTTGAACAAGATTTTCAATATTTTGATAAGGGAAAATAAGTTGAATAAGAGATGAAAATTGTAAGAAATTATTAGACACATCAATAAAATTTTGTAATAAAAGTGGATTATTAACTAAAAAGTTAATAACTAATGGGTTATTAGGAATTAAGTTAATTAAAAAGTTTAAATAAGGGAAATTGCTTGTATTTAATAAATATCGAAGTATATAATTTTTTTCAATAAAGGGTGATGTTAAATTATATTCAAATATTTTATTATTATAATTTTGTTGAAGAATTTTGTGTATATTTAAATTATTTACAATTGTATTATTAAAATAAGCACTTTCATTTGCAATAGTTAATAATTTTTTAGGATAATAAGCATTTGTAAAATATGTTGGATTTGGATTAAATAATGGAATATTAATTTCATATATATCATTTGCTGGGTCATCAATAAGTGGATTAGTTATAATAGATTTATAAACACTATTAATATAATTGTTAAAGAATACCAAATCACTGCTACCTAAATAATTAATAATATTTGGATTTTTTAATATTTTGTCAGTAATAATGTTTGGTAAACCACTATTACTAAGATTAATATAAATAAAGTCGACTAAATTTTGTTTTGTGGACAATGTATAAAAATAATTATTATTCATTTGATAATTTAAAGTATTTAATGTTGGTGTTGAAATATTCATTAAATTAGTAAATTGTAATACTAATGTTTCTAAATCAGGATATGTATTTAATAATACATATAATGACCTATTTAATAATGATTTGAATGTTGTAATATTTTGTGATGAAATATTATCATATTCAGATAATAAAGTATATAAATCATACATTGGATTATCAACATTTGGTATAGATAAGAAAAGTTCAACAGCATATGGATTAACATTAAAGTATGATAATAAATCAGGATTATTACCTAAAAATGTAATAATATTTGGATTTTTATAAATAGTATAAAGTAAATTAAAGTTATTAGATAAAAGATTAACAATAAGTGGATATGTAATTAAATAAGTATAATATATATTTAAATTATAATTTTGGTCAATTAATGATTTAAATGAATTATTTGTTTCAATTAAAGTTGTTAAATTACTATTTGTTCCAATACCACTATTAATACCAACAATTTTTGGACTTTGATTAAGTTGAGCACTAATATTTGGATTTGATGTATATGTAGCATAATATTTAACAAGTTCATATAAATCAATAATAGGACTATCTAAACCAGGCAATGTCATAAAATTTTGTAATATAGAAACATTTTGGGTAAAATAAGTAATTAAATTTGGATTATCATATAAAAAGTTAATAAAGTTTGGATTACCATAAATAATATTTGAAACAATATTTGTAGATGTTACATTTTGTATAGTAAAGTATATAAATTCGAGTACATTTAAATTATTTAAACTATTTTTATATAAATATGGTATGTTTGGTAATAAATTATAAATTTGATTGACACAATCTTTTAATAAAATATAAGTATTTAATAATATATTATATAATACATATTTATAATCCAAATTTGTTTCCATAATTCCGACATTTGATAATTGTAAAAATGATAATACATAATTACTATTTGATAACATGTATGATACTAAAGTATTATTTTTTGCTAAAAAGTTTATAATATTTGGATTTGTGTAAATATATTGTAATAATTCTGTACTATTATTGATTAATGATACTAAATTTGGATTATAGTACATGTTAATATAATACATATTATTAATGTAATTAGTGGATACAATATTATTTAAAATAGTATTATTTGTTAATAAATTTGTTAATTGTGTAGTAGTACCAATACCGGATGTTAAACCACCATTTGTTAAAGTATTATTTAAATAAATTGATAATGTTTGATTTGTTTGAACAACAGCACTAATATTTGTAGTTGCTAAATTAATATTGGATAAATTAATAAATTGTAAATAAGCGGATTCATTGAAAATCATATATTTTGTTAATTCAATATTATTAAATAAAAAGAGTATAATATTTGCATTAGTTTGTATATAATCAATAATATTATTAATTTGTGTATTTTCACTTAAATTTGCTCCATAATAAATTAAATAAGAAACATATGGATTTTGTAATGCATTGTAATAAAGATTTAAATTATTGCTTCCATTACTACTATTATATTGCTGGTTTATAATATTTTCGATAACACTATATTTTTTAGATAATAATGTAAGTGGTGTATTTAAATATGTTTTTAATGTTGTTTGTAATAATGTATTATATATATCATTATTACTGTTATATAAATCTTGATTATTTGTTAATATTGATATTTCACTAATATTTTTATTTAAATAAACAACTAATTTTGGATTATATGCTAAAAAGTTTAATATTAAATTATTTGAATAAATTAAATTTAATAAAGAACCCTCACTTGTCATATTATTATTATAATCAGTTAATAATAATGAAACTAAATAATCATTGTAATATAATGATTTATAATATAAATTATCATTATAATTTTGTGATACAAGGTCATTTAATTGAGTTGCTACTGACAATAAAAAATTTAATTCATTTTTTTTTCCAATATATGAATTTAATCCTGCTTTTGGTAAATTTTGATTTAATAATGCTAAAGATAGTGTAATATTTGAAGGTGAATTAATATAATTAGTAATATATGTTGTAATATCATTTGTTGATATTTGTAATTCATGAATAGATAAAATATTTTCACAATTATATGTGTATCCTGATAAATATTCTAAATTAAGTTGATTTGTGAGTGCATGATTATTAAATAAGAAATTTAATAAATTTGGATTTAAACGAATTATTTCAGCACTATTTGGCAATGAAGTTGATAAATTATTATACATAAAAAGTGAAACACTATTTAAAGCGTAAGACGTATCAAAAATATAATCGTTATAAAATTGTGGAAAACTATTTTGAAAATAATTATATTTCATTACTTCTTCAATAGAATTTACATTTGCATATAAATAAGAATCACATACTGTTTTTTGAATATTTGTTTCCATTAAATTAATATTTGGTAATTGAATAAATATATTTATTTTTTCACTACTTTGTAATAAAATTGAACATAATTTAGGATTGGATGCTAAATAATTAAGTATATTTGGATTTTGTGTAATAAGTGGATTTAATAAAGTACTATTTTCATTAATTAATGTAACTAAATCAGGTATATTATAAAGATTAATATAATAAAGGTTATTTATATAATTTTGAATATTTGCATAATTTTCTATAATTACGTTATTTTGTATTAATGTTGTTAATGCATTTGTTGTACCAACATTACTATTTAAACCAATTGAAATTTGTGTTAAATATTTTGTTAAATATGGTAATGAACTTTTAACTAAAGTATCAATATTTGTACTTGGATTTTCAATAGCTAAATTAATAAATAATACAAATGAGTCATTATTGGATAAAAAGAAAGATATTAAATTTGGATTATTATTTAAAAAGTTTAATATATTTGGATTTTTATAAATTTTATTTAATAATAATTGTGAAGATGAAATTGTTGTAATTGTTGACTTTGTTGAAAGTAATGTTACTAAATCAGTGTTATTATATAAATCTAAATAATAAATATTTGTATTATAATTTTGATTTATTAAAGCATTTAATTTAGGATTATCATTTAATAATGTTGTAAGAGGATCTTTTGTTCCAATTGTACTATAAATACCTGTTAAACTTTCATTTAACAATGGTGCTAATGCTGGTAAATATGTTACAACAAAATCGTATAAATTAGTAAGTGGGTCTAAAATACCATTATTTGTTAAAAATATATTTAAATCAACTGGATTAGCAAAAAAGTGAGCTAATAATAATGGATTAAAATTTAAAAATTGTAATATATTATTATTGTAATAAAATGCTGTACGAAGTGTTGAATTACTTGATAATAATGATACTAAAGTTGGATTATTATATAAATCAATGTAATAAACATTTTGGTTATAATTTTGGTTAATAATTGATTCGATAGTATCAAATTGATTTAATAATGTAACAATATCTACTGTTACACCAACATTGCTATTTAATCCAATGGGTATTTGACTTAAATAAGGTTTTAAATATGGAAGATTTTGAACAACAGCATTATAAATATTTGTGATTGGATAAATAATATTTGGTAAATTAACGAAACGTATTAAATCTTGTAAGTTATTATATAAATAAATTACTAAATTTGGATTTACATCAAGGAAAAGTAATAAATTTGCGTTTGTTTCAAAAATATCAACTAATGTTGGAGAAGTATATAAAATAGATTTATAAATAAGATTAATTAAGTTGTTATTTTTTCGGTAAGCTGAATAATAAATATTTTGATTATAAGCTTGAGCAAAAAGAAGTCTAAAAAATTGATATCCATCAAAAATAAATTGTTCAAGTGAATTTAAATAAACTGAAAAATTTGCATTTGATTTAAATAAATCATATAAATTTGTAATTGGTTTATCAATATTAGGTAATGATTTTACAATATTTATTTCATTATTAAAATTATTTAAATAATTTACTAAATTTGGGTTATTTGTTAAAAATACTAATAAATTTGGATTTGCATATATTGTTTCTAATAAATTATAATCAGTAAATGATAATAAAGTAATAATATTTGGGTCTTTTAAATGATATAAATATATACTTTCATATGGTGATAATGAATAATTATAATTGTAATCTTGATAAACTAAAATATTTAATGATGGATTATTATTTAATAATATTAATAAATCATTTTCATAAAAACGATTATCACGATATTCTAAATATAATGTGTTAAAAGCATTATCATAATTAATCATTGTAAGAGCATATTCTTCTTCAATATTAATAAAGAATTGTGTTGTAAATGTTGATAAATTTGTAAGTGGATTCGATAAATCAGATAAATATGAATAAGATTGTAAGTATTTAGGATGGCTTTCTAAATATTGTAATAATGAATTATTGTAATAAAGATAATTTAAATAATTTGGATTACTTGAAAAAATGTTAAAAATATTTGGAACATAAATATAATTATAATAATAATCAATAAATTTAAATAAATTTGTATAATTAGTTCTATAATGATATAAAGTATGATTAATATTGATATTATCAATTGGAATAAGTTTATGTAAATAAAATTCGTGTAAATAAAATTGATTTTTTAAACTAGTTAGTATTTCAAAATTTTGTATATATAATTCATTTTTAGTAATTAAATAAGTTCCAAATAAGTTATTATATGTAACGTTATTAATAATTAGTTCATATATATTTGTATTAGGAATAGTAATATTTGGTAAAGTATTAAAAGAGTTTAATAATGTTAAATTATTTAAGAAAGCAATAATTAAATTTGGATTTAATCCAATAAATAATAAAATATTTGGATTACTATAAATATTATTTAATAAATTAATTACAATTGGGTCACTTAAAGATAATAAAGATACTAAATAATTATTTTCATATAATGTATTATAATAAAGATTATTATTATATAATTGATTAAGTAATACTTCTAATTTTGGATATGCATTAATTAAATCAGTAAGTTCTGTTGTAGTACCAATATCATAAATATTAATATTAAGTATTGTTAATAAGTTATATAATGTGTTACTTAAATTTTGAACAAAAGTATAATAATTAGTAAGTGGATCATAAATAGTAAAAGTATAAGCTAATATTGTATCAGTATATGAATAAGTAAAAAATTGATAAATATAAGATTGAATAAAAACATTTGGGTCACTTGTATTTAAATTTGAATCAGTTGATAAAGTGTTTATAAAAGTATTATTAATATTTAAGAAGTTTAATATATTTGGATTTGATTGTATAATAGATAAAAAGTTAGGTAATGGTGTTACTAAAATTGGATTAAAATTATTATATAAACGAGTATTTAAATAAACAAATGAAATTAATGATTGATTTTGTAAATCAGATATATAAATATTTTTATTATAAAGTTGATTATAAAAATCTTTTAATATTGCGTAAGATGGATTATTTAATGTATTTTGTAAATAATTTTTAGTTAATGTATATAATATTTTATAATTACTTTGAAGTAATGGTCTATTTAAATCATTATCTAACAATACTTCATTTAAATTATTACTTGGATTTTGTGTATCTAAATTATTTAAAAAATAATAAATATCTTCTGAATTTGTAATAAAATAATTTGTTAAATCAAAATTAAATGCTAAAAATGAAATAATATTTGCATTAAAACTAAAAGCATTAAATACAATACTTAATGGATAAGTATTAATAAATGTTTGGAAACTACTACTATTATAAATTAAATCTTGATAAAATTGATTATTATAATATTGTTGAACTAAATTTGTAAATATAGGATATTTTGTTATTAAATTACTTATACTATTACCTAATGAATATACAATAGCATTATTTGGGTCATAAAATGATGAATACATATAAAATTCCGGATTTGAAAGTAAACTATTAATATTTTGTGTTAAATATATTGCATTTACATTTAAAATACCCCAAAATTTAGTAATAATAGAATAATCTAAATTTGGTTGGCTTCTATGATATGCTACTAAATCAGGATTATTATATAAAAAGTTTATAATATTTGGATTTGTAATAAGTAATTGGAATATATTAGGGAAATCATATGCATAACCAGTAAAAACATTAGAAATTCCGTATAAAAAGAAATATTTGTCAAAAATAAAATTAATATAATCGCAAGTACGGTTATTATAAATACTTTTTTCATAAATAATAATATTTTGACTATTTATATTATAATCTTGGTCAAGTAAAGTAAAAAAAATATTTTGAATACTTCCAGATGAAATAGAAGCATTTTTAATTAAATAATATTTAAAAGGTATATTATATAAATTTGTTAACATACACGAAATATTTGATACATTTGGTAAGTTTACTAAATTTAAAAAAGGATTAATATAATTTATTTGATTTATATCATATTGTAAATAATCAAGTAAATTACCATTTGACGGTTGATTTGATAAAAATAATAATAACGATGGATTTTTATAAATAATTGATAATACATTATTTGTTGAACTATTATATAATAAATAGATTAAGTCAACATTTTTATATAATGCTTCAAAATAAATATTAGCATTGTAATTTTGTGATATAAGTAATCCAAGTAAACTATTATTTAAAATTTTATATAATATAGAATTATTTGTTATATATACATTTAATGATGGAGCATAATCATTTATTTCATTTTCAATATTAACATATGGTACTTCTAATGTAGATATTCCTAAAAATATAGCTAAATCAAGTGGATTTGCATATAAATCATTTGTTAAATCAGGGTAATAAGCTAAAAAGTTTACAATATTTGGATTTTTAGCAATTAAATTTTGTAAATCAACTGAACTATTAATTAAATTATTTAAAGTTCTATTATTATATAAATGTTTATAATACATATTTTGATTATAATTTTGATAAACAATATTACTTAAATTATTTATTAAATTTGCTCCAACAATGATATCTTTAACAACACCAATATTACTTAAATCAGCAACAAGAACAGGTGTTTCTAAATAAGGTTGTAAAGTTAAATTTGCATATACAAAATCATATAAATTTAATGTACATGGAAGTGGTGAAAGTTTAATATAATTTAATAATGGTTCTAAAGTATTAATATTTTGAGTATAATAATATACTAAACGTGGATTTTTGTATAAAAATGATAAAAAATTTGGATTACGATAAATTACTTGATACATAATATTTGTATTCCAAGCTAAAGTATGATATTTATTAAGAGAAGCATAAATTAAATCTATTAAATATTCATTTTGTAAAGCATAATAATAAATATTTGAATTATATACTTGATTTAAAATAATACTTAATTCAGGATAATTTATTAATAAAGTATTTAATTTTGTTGATACATAACTTAATGTAGGTACTGTAATATTTACAATATTCGAATTAAATATTTTTGAATTATTATTAATAACATAATTTAAACTATTTGTAATTTTAAAGTTATTAAAAAATGTATATAAATCTGTTAATGGATTATCAATTGTTAATGTTGTAGCTAATGATGTATATGAATATAATAATAATGATTTAAAATATGTTTTATTTTCAGAATTTTTAAAAAATGAAATAATTGAAATATTATTGTTAATATCGTTATTAATAGGTAAGTTATTATTAAGAAAATTAATAATATTTGGATTTTTTTCAAGTATATTTATAAAATTGGGGAAAGTATAATCTTCATAATTAAGTTGTAAAGCATAATAAATAAAATCAATAATTGTTTGATTTAAATTATAAAGATTATAACGATTTATATTTAAATAATCTTGATTATATAATGTTTGAAATTGGGGAAATTTTTCTAAAAATGATTTACTATATTCATTTAAATAAATATTTAAAGATGAATTTTGATAAAGCTCTTCTAAATTTGTAATAATATTATCAGGTCTTAATAAAATAAATTCATTAAAATATTTTAAATCACTATAAATTAATTCACATAATGTTTTATGGTGATATAAAAAGAGTAATATATTTGGATTTTTATATAAAGCATTTGTAAAGTCATTATTTGTTAAATATTTTAATAATATTTTTTGAAGTATTTCAGAATTATAAATAGCAGTATAATAAATGTTATCATTATAATCAGCATTTACTAATTCTTTTATTTTAGGATTTGTTAATAATAATTCAATATTATTTGATAAATATACTGGAACTAAATTAAGATTTTTTGTTGGTTCATATTTAGCACTTGAATAAATTGATACATATGGATTTATATCTTTATTTAATTCATCTATTAATGTAAAATATGATTCAGCAAGTGCAAAATTTTTAACTAAAGTGTATAAATTTGTATATGGGTCATTTATATTATTTAATTTTAATAATGAACTTAAAATAGATTTTGAAGAAGGTAACATTAAAAAATTAGTTAAATTTTTATATGATTTAAAAAAATTAATAATGTTTGGATTTGTATTACATATATCTAAAATATTTACATAAGGATAAAAATTTGTTGTACGATTTATATTATTATGATATTCATATTCACTTAAACAATAATAAATAAATGTAATAAGATTTTGGTCATTTAAATTTTTATAATAAATATTTGAATATGATTCAGAATTTGAATTTGAAACATTTATTGTATTTATATAATTTTGATATACAATAGAAGATATATTTTTATAATTATAAATTAAACTTTTAAATGTATTTAATTGTGGATATAATTTATTTTGTTGAATTAAATTAAAAATATCAATGTAAGGTGAATAAATAATAGTTAAATCTAAAAATAAATTTATTTTTTCATGATTTTCATTTTTATTAAAATAATCTACAAAATTTTGATTTCTATATAAAAAGTTTACAATTAATGGATTTTGTTCAATAATAGGTACAATTTGTGGATAATTATTTATAAATTCTACAATATTTAAATTATTATTATTATATAAATTATAATAAAATAAATTATAATTGTAATTTTGTTTACATAATGTATCTAATGAATTATAATTATTTAATAATGTTAATATTTCTGGATTATTTCCAATTCCACTATATGGTCCAGCAATTGGCAATGAACTATTTAAATATTGTGAAATAGTATTAGGTATATCAGGATATTTAAATATACTATATTGAATAGTAAGATTTGTTAAATTTGTTGTGGGTAATAAAGCACTATTATTATTGTATTGAATAAATCCATTAAAATCAATTGGATGTGATTTATAATAAAAAAGTAATTGATAATTATTTGATAAAAATGTTAATAAATTAGGGTTATTACAAAAAATGGAAATAATATCATAAGTAACACTTTGGTTAAGAAAATAATAAATAAAATTAATAAACATATCATTATTAGTAAATAAATTTAAATAAATATTTTTATTATTATTATAATTAGAAGGAATATAGTTTATATTATTTATATCATTATAATTATCATAATTTTGGTATATTAAAGATGTAAGATTATTAATATTTGATATACTTTTTGATTCAAAAAATGAAGTATATGATTTTTCTAAATAAAAAGTTATATTTGTATTATTTACAATATCATATTCAAAAAGTACATCATTTAAATCGTAATAAGGTAATGTAATATTTGGTATATTTAAAAAAAATAATAAATTTGTTTCATTAATAACTAAATAATCTTTAAGTAATCTTGGATTTTTACATAAAAAATTAATAATATTTGGATTTAATCCAATTGTATTTAAAAATAGTACATATGTATCATTGGATAAAAAGTTTGATGTAAAAGTATTTGTATTTTCATTATAATGAATATTATTAAGTAAATCAAGTAAAAGACGATTATAAAACAAATTATTATAATACATATTAAAAACATAATTTTGATTTAATAAATAGAAAAATGTAACATTTGTATTATATATATTTATTAATGAACTATTTCCATTACCAACAATTGTTGTAATTCCATTTGTTGGTGCTGGATTTGGACTTGAATTAAGTAAATAAGATAAATTTTTAATTGATAAAAAAGGTGATGCAAAGTTATTATATAAATCTGTATTTGGATTTTTAATATTATAAGTTTCAGAACCTTTGAATACAAGAAAATCATATAAAATTTTAGCATTTGTACTTAAATATAATGTTAAATTTGGATTATCATAAAAAAGTGCTAAAAGATTTGGATTAAAATTAATAACATCATTAATAATATTTGGGAAACCTTCATAAATTGGATTTATTAAATTTAAATTATATTGAGCCACTGCAAAAGTAAGTAATTCAACAATATTTTTATCTTGAATTACATTGTAATATAGATTATAATTATAATTTTGATTAATTAAAGTATTAAGTGTTGGATAATTATTTAATAAAATAATACGATTTAAATCTGTTTGGTCAAGTTGTGTAATAATCGGATACACAAGTGAATTATCTAAATATGGACTTAATGATGTTGGTGTTAGTAAATCATATAAATTGTTATTTATATTTTTTATACCATTAATTGTTAAAAAAAATTGAGCATCATTATTATTAAAAGAAAAGTCATAAGTTAAATTTGTATAGTAACCTAATAAATTTAATATATTTGGATTTACATTATTATCTTCACCTAAAATAATTGCATTTAATAAAACTGGAAATGTTAATAATAATTTTACTAAATTAGCATTATTAAATAAATAATTATAATATATTTCGTACATATAATTTTGATTTACCAAATAATTGATCAATGGATAACTTGATAATAATTTTGTAATATCTGATGTAGTACCAAATATACTTGAATGAATTTGTATAATACCATTTTGGGGACAATTTTGAGATAATGATGAAGATAAATAAGTTGTTAATGTTAAAAAATAATTTGAAACAAAACAAAAAATATCTGTTTTTGGATTAGAAATAGAATCTGTAAATCCAAAAGTAGTATTTGTATATTCACTTGTTAAAAAAGTATTATAAATAGTGAGATTTGATGGATTTGAAAAATAAGTCATTAAATTAGGATTTTGAGCAAAAAAAAGTAATACATTTGGATTTTTATAAACAATATTATTAATAAAATGTGGGTTACTTATTACTGAAATTGTATAATTAATAAAATTAACAAGTATATAATTATTCAAACTATCTTTTGTACGTAATGCATTATCATAAATATTTATTTCATTTATTGAATTATATTTTTGATTTACAAGTGTCTGTAATACTGGATAAGTATTAATCAGTATTGTAGCAGGGTCACTCATTTTTTACTTTTAATAGAAAATAGTAAAATTTATATTACTATTTTTGAATAATATATTTTATTATAAATTTGTACTAATAATAAATTTTTGATTTTTGTATAAATAAAATTGTACTAATAAACTTTTTTATTTAATAAGATTAAAAAAGAATTATTTTTTTATAAATATAATATAGAAGTTTACTATTTTTTACATAAAGAAAAATATATATAAAAATGAAATTTAATATAGAAAATTTTGATAATAATATGGATTATTCAATCACACAATTTCAAAATGGTAGAGTTACACATACTGATTTAGAAAAAAGTAAACCATTACCATTATTTGAAACACATAAAGGAAATAAAATTGTTCAAAATAATTTTCAACAAGAAATGTTATATGGTATACAAGAAACATCACAATTAAATCAATTATTTTTTTCAAGAAAAAACTTAGATTTAATTCAAGATAATATAAGATATAAAGTTTATATTAAAAGTAATAAAAAATATATTATTAGTAAACAATCTAATACAGAAATTCAAATTGTTATGCGTTCTATTTATTTACAACAATCAACAAATTTACCTACAAATATTAAAGAACAAATTATTTATTTAAATAATTTAGTAGTTGATTGGTGTGTTGAAAAAATTATTCCAGAAGTTGAACAATATATTGGATATATAAGAGATATTTCATATTATCCAAATCCTATTGATTTACCAAAAAACATGTCACAAAAAGGAAGTCGTACATTACGTTCTGTTACTTCTACTTTTTAAATAAAAAGAAATAATAAATAAAAAATTTTAATATAATTTATATGAATTATATTAAAGAAAAATTATAAAAAAAAAAAATTAAAAATCTAATATTAAAGTATATATATTATAAAAAATGTCTGCAATAATAAATGTATTTGCTTCAATTGGTTTAGTAGCAATTTTAGTTGTTATTATATATTACATATGGAAATATATTGACCAATTAAATAAAGAAACTCAAATTGCTCAAACACGCCCTTCAGCTGCTTATATGCAATCTATTGGTATTAGATGTCCTGATTATTGGACATATTTAGGTAATGATAATGCGGGAAATTATGTATGTCGTGATGATAAAAATTTAATGGTATCATATAATAAAAATAAAAATGCAAAATGCATATCAAGTATTGATGTAATTTATGATAAAGATGGTAGTACTAAAAAGCTACCAAATGCAATGGCATTTGCTAAATTAGATGATGATAAAAAATGGGATACTATGAGTGATGATCAAAAAATAGATTTTATGAAAAAAACAAGTGATGCTAAAAAATATTATTCTCGTGCAGAATGGATTAAAACTTGTGGACCTGAAATAGGTAAAGGTGTTAGTAGTCAAGCCGTTTGGTCTGGTTTAAATCAATATATTTAAAGATATATAGTTTATTTTTTATATTTTAATATATATATTTTTATTATGTAATGATATAATAGAAATTTAAAAAAAAAATGTTTGGAAGAATTCCTAGAAATAAAACTTCTACAAGTAGTAGTACAAGTAGTAGTACAAGTAGTGCAAATAATAAAAATAATACTCAAAATTATCAACTTTTATCCACTATAAATACTCCATATCGTGGTGTAAGATTTAATCCAGAAACAACAATTCGTTATGTTGCACCATTAAGATATAGTAATCCATATATTTTAAATCCAAATAATAATGCTATAAATCAAATAGAACGTACTACTTTACCACAATTAGGAATTAGAAAACGTAGACCTATGACTTCACGAGGTGCTGTACATTTTCTTAATCCATTTGATTCAAATAAAAATTATAAACATTTAGAAAGAAATATTAAATTAAAAGATCAACATATTGGTAAAAATCCATTAGTACCAGCATATGGAAATATACGAAATAATCAATTTTATAATAATGAATCAACAACTAGTGCATCTCCCAATGAAATATTAAATATGAGTATGCCAAATAATGAAAATACTATTAGAGAAAAATTTAATCAAATGCCTATGCAACCAATGCGTATTGTTCGTAATAAAAAAGAAAATTCTTCTTCTACTAATTTAATGAAGAAAATAAGAAAAATGATTGGTAAAGGTAAAAAAGGGAAAGGTAAAAAAAGTAGTTCAAAATATAATAACAACAATAATAATAATTATTTTAATAGCCCAAGTAGTAAAAAAAAAGAAAAGTTTAATAGTGGGTATAATTCATATGAAAATTATTTAGAAAATATGAATTCTTCATATTCTTCATCTTCATCATCTTCTTCTAGACCACATTCATTACATTATGAATATACTAATCCATTAAATACTCTTTTATCACATACTAATCCATCATCTATTTCATCACAAAATAATTTTAATCAAAATGAATATAATGCACAAATGTTAGCAAACGAATCTTCATATCATATAATTGCTTCAGAAAATAAACCACGCAGTAGATTAAGTCGTCTTAATCAAAAGGATTGGTTTGCTTCAGAAGAATTACCAAAAAATAGTCGTAAAAAAAGTGTAAGAATATCAAATGTTTCAGAAACAAGAGAAGTTCCAAGATATAGAACATCAGGAATGTATAAAAATCAATATAATGAAGCTAAAGGTCACGAAATATATGGATATTTAAATGCAAATGAAAATTATACAAATGCAAATAATAATCCAGTAAATATGTATGGAAATCCACTTACTACAGCATCACATTATAATAATTATCGTTTTCCTACTAAACGTGGTGGTGTTAAAAGTAAAAAAGAAAAAGTAAAAAGTAAGAAAGTAAAAAGTAAGAAATGTTAAAAAGTAAGAAATGTTAAAAAGTATAAAATAAAAATGTTAAAATTATAAAATAAAAATGTTAAAATTATAAAATATTTTTTAAAAATAAATAATAATATAAAAGAATTTATATTATAATTATATAATTGTATAATTATAAAAAAATGAGTAATTTATTTCATTTTATAGATGAAGAAGATTTAATATATGAAGATAAAAAAGAAGATAAAAAAGAAGAATCAATTGATTTATTAAAACCAAATAATTTAGATGATTATTTATTGTATTCTAAAGAAGTTGAAGAATGTAAAAAATGGTTTAATGAATATGAAATACCAAACAAAAATCCAAAAATATTAATGTTATTAGGTAAAAAGGGATGTGGTAAATCTTTATTAGCACAATTGTTATTAAAAGAATTTAAATATGATAAAAAAGAATTTAGTGATGAACAATTAACAAAAAAACAAATAAGTGAATTATTTAAAAATTCGATAAATTATAAAAATTTAAATGAATTTAAAATAAATTGTACAAAATATGGTTTTATTTTTGATAATATAGAAACATTATTAGAAACAGGTGATAATATAATATTTAATGAATTAATGAATATAATAAAAAGTAGTAAAAAATGTGAAATAAAACGTGAAAAAAATATAATAAAAAATGAGAAAAAAAGTAAGAAAGAGAAAAGTAAAAATAGTAAAAAAAATAATGAACTTTTAGAAAATGAATCAAATGAAATTTCACTTAAAAATAGTTTGTTTATAAATCAAAAAAATGATGATTATAATATAAATAATATAACTTTATATAATCCAATTATTTGTACATGTAATTATACAAATGATAAAAAAATGAATGAATTAAAAAAATTATGTAAAATCATTGATTTGGGAAGACCAAGTGATAGTGATTTAAATTTAATTATAAATAAAATGTGTAAATTATATAATTTTGAAATAAAAGATTTTGTAAGAAATGAAATTTATGAATATTCTGAATATGATATAAGAAAAATTATAAATACAATTAAATATATTATAAACTTTAATAATTTTAGTGGTACAATTGGAATTAAAGAATTTAAAACATATGTATTAATATATGGAAAAGTTGATTTAAATTGTACATTAAATGAAGCATCATTTAAAGTATTAAATGATAAAATTAGTATAAATGATGCAAATATATTATATTCACTAGATACTTTATTAATACCATTAATGATACATCATAATTTATTAAATTATATTAAAAATTGCAGTATAAAAAATAAAAATAAAAATAGTAAAGAAGAAATTTTTAAAGCTCAATTTGAAGCTTATGAAAAGTCATTAGAAAATTTATGTATATATGATGAAATGCAAACCGCGGTATATAAATTACAAGAACGAGAATTATTACCACAATTTGCATCTTTTTTTTCATTATATGCACCAAATATACATTTAAATAATTTAGAATTATTAAAAAATGGTGCATTTAAAATTGAATTTACAAATATATTAAATAAAATATCGCAATTAGAAGTAAATAAAAAAATGATTTTAAATGCATTTTTTTCAACACATAGATTAATTCTTGATGAAAATGAATTAATGTTTATAATTGAAATATTTTTAAATTATTTAAAAATAAGTAGAGATTCATCTGATGATGATAATATTTTTGATGAAAATGATAATGATGAAATAGAAGAAAATAAAAAAGAGAAAAAAAGTAGAGAAAGTAAAAATAGTAAAAATAAAAATTATGATTTAGATAATTGTGAATACAAAGAACTTATCAATATTATGAACAAATATAATATTGATACAAAGAGTTTAGAAAATATATTAAAAATAGAAAAATTAAATTTATTTGAAAACAAAAATCCAAAACGGTTAACTTTAAAAATAAAAGAAGAGTTGGACTTTTATTCTACTGCTCAATGTATGAATGTTGATGATAAAGATTGTGAAAATAATTATGATTCAAATTTATAAGCATTATATATAACAGAACGTCCTTTTTTATCAACTTTTACTTCAGGATAACATATTTTACAATATCCATCTTTATCTTCACATTTACAATTTGCTAATGGTTTATATGTTTTATCATCAATTAAACATAATTTATTTACTAAAGATGGTATTAAACCTTTTGATTCACAAGTTTCATTTAAGGAATATACTGGATATAAATAATCTTCACCATCAGGTATTTGAGATGATAATTTATTTGGCATTGGTAAATAATCTTCATTGCTACCGACATTTCGCTCTTCAAAATTTTCAAATTTAACATTAAAATAAAGATTATATAATATGTATATTCCAATAATTATAAAAATAATACATAAAATAAAACCATTACGGGTTAATACATTCTTATTATCAAATATTTTTATCATTTTACTATAATTTCAATTTTTTACTATAATTTGAATATATAATTTTTTTAATAAAATAAATTATAAACTAATGTAAAAAAAATAATATATAAAAAATAATTTAAGATAATATGCATTTATTTGCACTATTTAAACCATTAAAAGGTAATGTATAAGGTTTTGAATCATCATTAATTACTTCATATAAATTATTATTAACACTTATTGATTCAACAGATGATGAAGATGGCATAGATAATTTTTGTATTGGTTTTACTTGATTATTTTTTTTTATATTTTCATTTGAATCTTCACTATTTTCAAAATGTTCATTTTTAGCCAAATATTGTACACATGTTTTAGTTAAATTATTAATTTCATTTTTATTTAACATTGCACGTGCTACAAATTCGATTATTATATTAACAATAATCATTGTAACAATTGGAATAATTATTTGTAACATATATGAATTTGAAGTACATTTCATTGAAACGCAAATACCATAAACAATAATTGCAATAATTAATGAAATTGGTAAGCTAAAAGCATAAAATGGGTTTTGATATAAAAGATAACTTTCTACTACTTTTGAACAATCATTAAACATTTTTTTGATATATACTATATTTATAAATATTATTTCTATTATATAAAAATAATTTATTTTTGATGTTTACTATTTATAAATATTTTATTTATAAATATTTTAATTATTTAAAGTTCTTTATACTTTTTATATCAATATTTTTTAATATATAAATTATTTGCGAATATTTACATTAGTTGCACCATTTCCGAAACGAATTTGTCCATTATATAATAAAATAATAAATATAATTAATACTGCGAAAAGAGGAGGCCATAAATTTAAGTAACCTAAATCATTAAAATTAGAATATAATGAATATTCTACATATTGTGAAATATTATCAGTTGTGTTTGTAAAAGTGGGAAATACAAAATTTACACCACTTACTACTAAATAAGCAACAAGAAGACCAATCACAATAATAAGTACTGGATGAAGTGATGGTACACTTTTCATTAAATAAACACATATTACTAAAACAATTACTAATGAAATAACATAGTTAAGAGTAAATTTTAAATCATTACTATTCATTTTTTTATTTATATTATACTAATAATAAATTATATTTATTTTTAAAAAATATTTTTAAAAATATTAAAATAAGATAAAATAAAAATAAAGATAAAATTAAAGATAAAATGAGCTATTATCTTTTTTAACATTATTTGAACAAGTTGAATTATTTAATTGTATTAAAGTATGATATTCTTCACTTATATTTTTATTTAATTCTTTTAAACTTTCTATTTCTAAATCTTTATTCTTTAATTCTTGAATAAATGAATGATTTACTTTATTTATACTATTTTCTAAATAATTATTTTTTATTTCTATTTTCTCAAGTTTTTCATTTAATTTTTCTAATTTATCTTGTATATTTCCTAATGTATGAAAAGTATTTTCACATATTCCACCAATTTGGTAAATATACGAAATCATTTTTTCTTGATTATTTATTAAAAGTTGAGTTACATTTGAATCCATATTATGCTCTTCTATTTTTCTTTTTTTATAATTTTCCATTTTTATTTTATATTATAAATAAAACTTTTATATTAAAAATATATTAAAATATAAAATAATTTATAAAAAATAAATATATTTTTAATGTAAATCAAATAATACTTTTCTACATACAGGACAATTTACTATATAACTTGGAGCTATACCAGTATTTGATTGAACACATGCACTTTCCGCACTCCTATGTAAACATTGTTTACAAATTACATGAGGACAATATGGTGCACTTTCACCACCTAAATGAATTGCCTTTTTATTTACACTATTATTATTAAATCTGCGATAACATACAGGACATTCAAAATTATTAATAGGTGTATTTTCACCATTTAATATAACACTTGGTACAATATGAGTATTTATTAATGTAGAAAAATCTCTTAACTTTTGTTCTAATTCAACAGGCATTGGATTAGAAAAAGGTTGTGAAACTCTTCTAGTACGTGTTCTATTTATTAATTGTTGATTAAATCCTAATGTATTATTGGTCATTTCATTTAGTAAATATGGTGTTGTATTAGTTACTTCTTTTTTAGGGTCTTGTAATCTATTATTTTGATTTTCATTTTCATTATTTAAATTAGGTATTATTGGTGGCATAATAATATTATTAGCAGGTGGAACTGGTGGCATAATAATATTATTAGCAGGTGGAACTGGTGGCATATTAGCAGGTGGTATAGGAAGAGCATTAACTGGTGCATTTGTTGGTAATTCATCAAAAGCAGCAATTGCAGTAGCTCTATTCATTGTAACAAGTGCAACATTATTGATTAGAAAAATATCACGAAGTTGTTCTTGATTAATACCAAATTCTCCAGTCATTCCAACCATTTGTGTTGCAGCTTCTTGACCTCCAAAAATTGCTTGATAAACAGTTCCCATAATATTTACATATTGTATTGCACCATTAGCATCGTTATAATTAACAACAATATCTGGAATTTGATATTCATTATACATATTTTGAATAAAATTTTCAAAATTATTTAATATAAGATAATGTTTGGGTAATCCTCTAGCATTGTTTTGCTCAAA
>JACCDW011638835.1_pt1 | contig 27297 bp, 19 predicted proteins | sample 7449781 | NCBI WGS metagenome assembly JACCDW01 (sample SAMN15323449, study PRJNA562643) | freshwater metagenome | isolation source: river surface water | place: USA:Blue River Watershed | collected 2017-08-18
AATGACAGCTATAAGATCTGGATGAAGGCAATCAAAAAGAATATCAGTGAAGAGTACAACTATCATAAACAGATCTATTCAGGTCTTGCCTTCATGAACATTTTTTCTGAAGGGAACCGTTCTCGTATCTTCCGTGAAAACTTCATCACAGATATGCTTCTTCGCGCCTTCAAGGGCAAATGGGGAACCGGCCTTGGTGAAGAAAAAACCGGTGTTCTTCAGGCTCTCAGTCGTCTCTCATATCTTGACTTCATGAGCCATTGTCGCCGTGTTGTCCTCAAGTTTGACACCAGTGATAAAACACCAGGACCTCGTCATCTTCATGCAAGTCAATATGGATATTTCTGTACAAATGAAACACCTTCAGGATCTTCCATTGGTATCAGTAAAAATCTCTCCATTTTAACCACGATTAGTACTGGTATGAACCCAGAGCCTCTTATTGAATGGCTATATGAACGTGGTGGTGTTGTAACATGTGCTTCAGTTAATGCTGACGAGAAGGCCTTCTATGTCCCAGTCTATGTGAATAATGGTATTGTTGGTTATACTTCGGGTGATCCTAATATTCTTCTACGTGTGTTGAGAGCCATGAAGCACACTGGATTTTTACCTCCTTTTGTCAGTATTGGTTTCTCTTATTCACAACGTCGTATCTTCATTTATTGTGATGAAGGCCGCCCTCTGAGACCACTCATTATGATTGGAAAGGATCGTGAAGTACCTGCTAGCAAAATTGCACAGGCAAAGTCCTGGCGTGATCTAATTATGGGTTCTCACCCTGCTCGCAGCTCTGTGGAGCTTTCCAGCTCCCAATTTGTGGATCCTCTTGCTGATCGCACAGGTGATAAACCAACTGCTGAAAACTATTTACATGAGCTGGAACAATATGCAGGAACTATTGAATATATTGATCCTTATGAACAAAACGAGATCTTCATTGCAAATTTCCCTGAACATATTATCGCTGAAACAACACATCTAGAGATCCATCCTAGTACTATGTTCTCTATCATGACATCCCTCATCCCTTATGCAAATCACAATCAAAGTCCTCGTAATCAGCTCTCATGCTCTCAGTCTAAGCAGAGTGTAAGTGTCTATGCAACTAATTACAAGAATCGCTATGACAATTCTGGTCTCGTTGGATTCTATGGAGAAGCACCTGTTAGTCGTACATTATATTATGATTATATGGCTGAAGGACGCGTGCCTTATGGTAATAACTGTATTATGGCGATTGCAATGTATGAAGGTTATAACCAGGATGATGGATTCGTTGTAAATAAGGATGCACTTGATCGTGGTCTTTTCCGCACTGCAGTGTACCGTTCCTATGAGTTCTATGAAGAAGATGATGAGAAAACTGGGCTCAAAAAGCGCATAGGTAATCCTGCGAAGATTGGTGCATGGTTGGATCTGAAGCCTGGTTTGGATTACTTAAAACTAGATGATCGTGGAATTGTTCGTGTAGGTGAATATGTGGATGAAGACACTGTTATTATTGGCGGATATTATCAGCCAGAAAAAGATAAATATAAGGATGCATCAATGACACCAAAGGTCTGGACACGTGGTATTGTGGATGATGTTGTAGTTACCGTCAATAATAAGGGTCTTCGTCTTGTCAAGATCCGTGTAGTTCAAGATCGCTCTCCAGTATTAGGTGATAAATTCTCAAATCGTCATGGTCAAAAAGGAACAATTGGCATGATAAAACCTTCAATGGATATGCCACGTGCAGCGAATGGCATTGTGCCAGATATTATTGCAAATCCTCATGCAATTCCATCTCGTATGACAATGGCGATGTTATTGGAAGCACTTCTTGGGAAAGCCGCAGCGGCACATGGAGCAATCGGTGATGCGACTACATTTATGAATGAAGGTAATCCTGCTGAACAGATTGGTGCTGTACTAGAAAAACAATATGGCTATGAGCGCTATTGTAATGAAGTATTATATGATGGAATTACTGGAAAACAGATGGAATGTGCAATCTTTATTGGACCAGCCTATTATATGAGATTGAAGCATATGACTGAAGACAAGTGGAATGCACGTGGATCGGGTCGCAAGGAGGCAAAGACACATCAGCCGACAGGTGGTCGTGGTAATGAAGGTGGTCTGAAGATCGGTGAGATGGACCGTGATGCGATTATTTGTCATGGTGTCAGTGGCTTTATTCGTGAAACCTTTATGGAACGTTCTGATGGCGAAGTATTCCCTATATGTGCTGGATGTGGAACAATGCCGATTTACAATGAGAAACAGAATATTGCAGTGTGTCCAATGTGTCAGGGCCCAATTAAGTTTGCTGGAACAAGTGCGGACACGTTGGAAATGATTCCACCTCTTGTAAAGCCTATTGCACCTATTGTAAAGGTTGAGATGCCATATACTGTTAAGCTTTTGGACCAGGAAATGGCTACATTTGGTAATATGGCTATGAGATATATAACTCGCGCCCGTGCAGATAAATTGGGATCTAAATTGAAAAATACAATTGAGCCTGGAATTGGACCTATAGAAGATCTTCCAAGTTATAAGATTCCTGAGGTGAATGTGCCGCATATTGAAGAGCTGAAGGAATCAAATGCACGTACTGCCGCAGCTGTGCCAAATCTGGAGAATTTGGCTACGTTAGCAAAGCAGGTTGGTATGACGCTAGTCCCTGAAGGAAGTACAATGGCAAGGAAGCCACAAATTGCTCTAGGTGCAGAGCCTCTTGGTCCAGTTGATACAGGTGAGAAGATCGTGGAAGGCTCAATGGCTGAAGAAGGCGTACCTGAGGTCCCTAGTGGACCCGAGGAGGTCCAAGTGCTTCCTGGTGCAATTCCGCCAACACCTGAGCTGAAGGTTCTTGGATCACGTGCACCAGCTTCTGTGCCTCAGGTGATAGCTCCTGCAGCACCCATGACAAGTGAGCAAATGGCAAATGTGCTAGTAAATGCTGCGATCCAGTCACCGCAACTGATTGCGGCAGCAGCAAATCAGGTTAATCAGGCATTAATGCCGACTGGTCCAACAGTGATTGTTGATACAAGTCCTCGTGCTCTCGCAGCGGATGGATTATTGATGCAAAGTGCGCGTTCCACGATGCCGCAGGCTGAGGGACTGAGAGCTGCTCGTCGTCGTACTAGGGTCCCACTTATGGGTGGAGGTGCCCAAGCGGAGCCTGCGCCAGCAGCACCAAGCTTTAAATCAGGACCAATTTTGGTGAATAAACTTGGATAATCGCGGATTCTAGAGCCTAAAATTGACAATAAAATTAAGATATAAGTATAGGATAAAATGTCGTTTCAATTGATTGATGGTTTATATCGGTCTCGTCAGACTGTACTTGCGCTTCTAAAGCGTCGTGGATTTAACGTGGAGCCATTTGAGCGTTTCTCTGTACGTGAGATTGAGCTTATGTCTGGAGCAGAGGATTCATTAAACTTCCGAGCGGAAAAGGAGGATTCTGCAGATAAGACGGTATGTCATGTAATTTATCACTTGAAACCAATCTTTAAAAAGAAGTTGGGTGATCTATTGAATGATTTGAAGCTTTCCGAAGAGGAATTTGATAAATCAGAATTTATTGTTCTTCTTGCAGATGATGTTAATGAGGCCCATCATGCAGCATCAATGAAATACTGGCTAAATAGCAAAAAGAAGGTCCATTTCTTTAATCTATATCGTCTAGTGAATAATCCATTGGATCATGTGCTACAGCCGAAGTTTGAAGTTGTCCCTGTAGATAGACATGCTGATCTATTAAAGGCGCTTAACTGTAATTCAAAGCTGCAGTTGCCTATTATTAAATATCATGCAGATGTCATAACACGTTGTCTAGGATTAGTGCCCGGTGATATTATTAGAATTACACGTCCGAGTGAAACGGTTGGTCATTCAATTATGTATAGTATATGTTCAGGTTAGAATTGATTCATAAAATATATGAGGCAACGATAGGGAAATGCCAGCACTTCTTTTAAAAGAGGGATTTGAAAATCAGATCTCAAACGGGGTTAATGATACATTTAAGACAAAGCTTGCACAAATTGAGGCTACAAAGGCGACCTTGGATAAATATATTTCTGGTTCAGCCCAAGAATCACTTGACCGAGATATAGAGAATTTAAAATCTATTTTTTCAACTTATGTGACATCTGGTGGAGTAGCTAATGCTGTTGTGCAGCCAGGTCCTAATGGTGCGCCACCAGCCGCAGGCTCACAGCCAACAATTGATGACATGATAAAGAAAATTACTGATAAAATGGCGACTTATAAAAAGTCAGTGAATGAAGAATTAACGAAGTTAAGGACGAATATTATTCAGTCGGCAGATGTAAATCAATTATCAAAGACAATTGCCGATAAGATGAAAACAGTTGATGATCTTAAAAAGGAGCTAGAAACTGCAAATGATAATCTTTCTACGGCATATACCCGTGATGCAATGATGGAATCAAAGGATCAACTTGTAAGTTATCATCAGACATGGGGATTTTTACAACGACCTCTTAAGAAATGGAGCATTCCAGTAATAATTGCAGTCATAATTTTTATTTCGCTTTTATCATTTGCAGGTATGCTTCTTATGTTACCTGCAGCAGATGAACTTATTCAAGTAAGCCCAGCAGGACTTCTAAGTACAGCACCAGTTCCAGATCATGTTAAACAATTAGTTGGACATGCGCAAAGTACTCTTATGGCTAAAATATATGATTTTGCAAAATCAGCAATTATTAAGCAATTATTGCTATTTGTTGCACCATTATTAAGTTTCCTTCCAATTCTATAATTTTAAATATTTATAACAACACTATCATATTATCTTTTTTAATCAAAAAACCGATAATAGGATAGGTAAGATGTCAGGATTAAATTGCCCAGCTGGTGCAACTAGTTACCAAGATTCAGAATTACGTGCTCCATATACAGGGCCATCAGTTATGGCCCAAACAATGCCAACATATGAGGATACAACAAGTCGTGTAGCAGATGGTAGTCATTTTTTAACTGCAGCTTTCTTGTCAGGTCATATAAATTACCTTAAAGGTAAAGGTATAATTCCGGCTCAGCCAGATATAAAAGCATTAAATGATAAATCCGAAGATGAGGCTATTGCAGCCTATAAGGCTAAAATAGAGGAACTAAAAACAATAGTTAAAAATGAATATTGTTATTATTATTCACGTTACAGATATGCAATAACACAGGCAATTAATGCAATAGCTACGGCACAAAGTCAGACAGTAGCTAATACATCTGTTGATAGATTTACTAGTTTAGCTGCAACATTAAATACACGTCTCCAGGATCTCAGTCAAATTACGAATGCAATTACTGAAAATCAATACAGTGATATTAAAAATATGCAGACTTCAATCAATGATGCAAATACACAGATTAACTCATATATGACACAGTTGCAAGAGCATGCTAAGATTCTTCGTAAGGAGGTACCTGCTGTTGAGTTGCGTAAGCGAATGGTTCAATATACAAAGGAGAAAGCTAATGCAAATAAGAATTTATTGTCGCTCTATTTCTTTTTAGATGTTGTTGCTCTTGGAGTATTATTCTATGTATATAATGCCCAGTAATTGCAAAAAAAATCACATTGATTAGATAATGAGTTCTAGACTTGAGCAACAGCAAAAAGAAGTATTGGCAAATGTTGATATAATTTTGGCTCATAAAGTCAATTTATTAAAGCAAGAAGGTAAGTCTTTATCGGATAATTCTGGTGAGATTATTAATAAAACTCTTGAGGATAAAAACAAAAATATGGAGAAGTTGATTGGAGATATGGATAGATCTATTGATGCTCATAGAAGTATTTATGATTATTATCAGCGCAATAAGGATCTTCTAGATATAAGTGCAGATCCGGCTGAGCGTTTACGTCAAGAGGCAGAGAGCCTTGTATTTGACAAGAATAATGCACAGCGCCAATATGAAATTAATCAATGGACATCCGGCAATCGCCAAGATACATTATTTGTTTACCAATTGATTTTCCTTAGTTCTCTTCTATTAGCCTTCTTTGTTGGTCTCTGGCGTATGGGATTAATTGGTACAGGATTTATCGGTTTCCTCGCAACTGTGCTGGTTATTATACTTATCCTTGTGATCTTAAAACGTGGTTATTACACTAGTTATTTACGTAATAAGAGATATTGGAATAAGCGTGAGTTCCCTAAATTTGCTGGACCTCAGATTCCGACACCAGAATGCCCTGCTGCTTTGGATGCTATTTCAGGTGTTTATAATAAGACTTTGACTTCTGTTGCTGATGCACCAAATAAATTCATTGGCACATTACAAGCGGGCCTCTCTGGTATTAGTGGTGCAGCCAATGCAGCCAGTTCAGGACTCGGTGGGCTTCGCAGATAAACTTTAAATATATTATACGTTATTTACTACTAATATGATTGTATTATAATAGTAGTAGATAGATGGCAACTAATACTAAATGTATTCAGGGACCTGCGGGAACATTTTTTAATGGTTATAATGATTATATTAATTCATGTGTTACAAATAATGGTCAATTAAAAGAAGTTCGTGAGAGTTTATTTACAAGGACAATTGATTTCAAAAAAGAGTTTGATAATTTGAAGACGGCTGCACAGGCAGATATTACAGAAATTAGCGGTTTAATTGGATCTTCAGGAACTGTGGATAATGCAAACAAAATTGCGACCTATACTGCTGGTCTGGAAGAAGAGGCGAAGAAGTTGCGACAGCAGTTGGCAGAAGTGGAAGCGAAGACAGAAGCGCTTGATCAGCAATTTACTGATGATAAGAAGAATAATAATCCTCCTGAAGAAAGACCACAGGTTGTTGTTCTTCAAGACTATATCTTAGCCGCATTAGGTTTGAGCTATACATTCTTTGCATTGATCTTTTTGTTTTTAATAACGAAGAAGGCTAATTATTCAGTTGGTACATTTTTGCTTGCTCTTTCACTATTTGTTATTCTAGGTGCTCTTATTTTCTCTTTGGTTAATTATTTAGCATAAGGTCCTAAAATCTTGGAGCAATTATAAATCAAGAAAAATGTCATCAACAGAACCAGATTCAGTTGTTAGAGCAATTGTGGAGAAATTCCTGAGTCGCGCAGAATTCGGTCAGCGTAAATACGGGACAAACTTGGATCGTACTGATCTTTCTGTAATGGACTGGATTCAACATGCACAGGAGGAGCTTATGGATGGGATCTTGTATCTGGAGAAACTAAAAAAAGAATTATCTGTGCCTCAGACACAGATTCGTATTAAGAATGATTAAATTTACTCTTCATTGTCCCATTCCTCAGCATCATCAGCTGAGCGGAATACTTTGATATTTCTATAGACATCGCGCTTCTTGCTACCAGTACCAACTTGTACAGGAGTACCAAATTCATTGGCAAGACGATCCTTGAATTCTGATTGCTGTAGCCGCTTGGCGCCAGACTTCATACCACGATCGGATCCATACCATGTCAAGAATGCAGTATTAATTTCATTAAAGCCGGCCTCACAACCAATTGCACGGCCGCCGGTTCTGATACAATCATTGCGGAACTTCGCAAAGGTATCAAATTCTTCCTTGTATTTCTGTGATTGTTGCTTGATAATATCAGGAATATCTTTATCAAGGGATTTATTCACATATTCATTGATATAGATATGTACCAGACGACTGAAGAATGGTACTCGCCATCTCATCATCTTATTGTCCATATCAGGATCAATATGATAGTAATTTTTGCTTGGATTATATAAAGGATCTCCTTCTGGTACGAAGAAGCTCACAAATGGAATAACATGTACGCGTCGCCAAACACCACGATCATGTTGATAAATTGGTGGCAAACCATTACACATAAATGCTAGTTTGCCTGTCATAATAAACTCTTTTTGATCTTCAAACATTGGACGGGCTTTGACTTTATCACCACCCGAAAATTGTTTCATACGACTTGTATTAACTGGCTCACCAGCTTCGGGTTCTTGCATATAGATAAACCTTTTGTTTTGTAGAGCCATAAGTTCTGGATTTGCATTACCTGCTTCTGGGCGCTTGCGTGTCAAGACAGTTGGTTCACAACTGCCGACATATTCACCGAGGGTATATTCAAGGAACTTCACCAATTGTGACTTTCCATTACCTCCACCACCAATCCAGAGATAGAAGAACTGTTCATGGTTCCGTCCCTCTAGTAGTGATGCCATATATCTCCACATCCAGGCGCGGAGATCTTCATTTGGGAAGATTTTGCTGAAGAATTCATCCATCTCAGCATGTGCTGGATCCGTTGGATCATATGGCACATAAATCATTCCCTTATTTTCAATCTTATTATCATTGAATTGTTCTTCATCATCATTATTTTCATAGGTATTACTTAGACCGACATATTTGCCAGCTTTCATACTTACCATATCTGAACCACGACCTGGACGAAATTCAACTCGGGGTTTTTCACCACTTTTATATGCTCTTAGGTTAAGAATACCATTAGCACATCCAATTAAATATGGATTATTATTCAATTTATTCGCGAAATCACGAATATGAAACTTATTAGACATATTTTCACAGGCTGTAATGACCTGATCCTTAAATCTTGTATTTTTGAGGTTTTGAATCAGTTTATGCAACAGTTCAAAACGTTTCCATGCTTGACTTGATTTTAAGTCAGTACCATCAAGAGAGCCAAATTGACTCGCTAGACGTTGTTGAGCAATGAGAATTAGATGAATAAGATCTGTTCTCATGCTATTTTTTAGCTCCTTTGGATCATTACCAAGAGGCTCCCAGATATGGTTCTTGAACTGATACCATTCTGAGCCCTTGCGTCCAACTGAAGTACATTTGTATTTGTCCCAGAAAATATCATACAAGATCTCTGCGACATCGTCATTTGTGACATCAACACTTGTCTGGATCTTATCAATAATATCATTCTTAACAATTTCATTGTATTTTTCGGGATTATCTTGCATAGCCCAATAACGAAGAGAGCGCAAAGTGAGCTTCTCTCCATCATGTCTAGACATCTGTCTCTCCCAATCATAACGCAGTTTATCTACGTTATTTTGCCTATATTTAGGCGATTTAGCACTACATTCCATCCAGACATTAAACATATCTAGACTATTATCAATGTTATGCAGACAAAGTCCGGTTTGATACCATGTATGGTATGAATCCATACGTTCTGCACTCAAACATTCAAGTGCGAGACGTTTGGCTAATTCAACCTGGCCTTCATCATGCTCGCTTTCACGAGCAAATTTAGGAATATGTGCTGACACTGTATCAGCTACACTTTCTGTGATAACAGTTTTCTCATCATCATCTTGTACGACCTTCGGTGTCTCAACAGTATTCCGTGCAACAGGACGCTTGAAAGCATCCCATTCCGCTCTCATTTCAGGGCGGATCTTAATTACTGATGGTTCTACATGGCGAACACCAAGAGTATCCATCAGCTCACGGCTTGTAAATTCTGAATGATCAAGTTGTGAAAGTTCTTTTGACTCATGATCATATTCATAGATCATCTCAAGACGATAGGCTGGAATATCCGGTTTTGACTCACCATAGAAGAACCAGCCATTACGACCTGCGGTAATTGCCTCATCATAGACATCAGTGTCCTTATTTTCATAAGAGGTATCACCGAAGGCATCCGAGACAGCATCTGCATCAAGCATTGCTGCACGAATCACCTGTTGGTGTTCAACATTGACTACTAGATCAGGGCATGTAATATGAATACCATCCTTGACGATCTTTTCACCACCACGTTTGACATCGTAGGGTGCTGGGCGAAGACAGATGAAGAACCGAAGTGAGGTCCCATATGCTTCTAGATCATAGAACTGATCCAAGATATTCGTGAGTGAAGCGACGAAGGCTTCAATATGCGAAGACTTGAAGGCCCGCTTGAGCTGTCTATCAGACGCATACTTGAAGTCCAAATCAATCAGAAGAGGCGCCATCTTTTCAGGACGACGCTGTTCTACTAGACCTATTGGTCTGCGACCTTGTTCAAATAAATATTTGTGCAATTCATCCAAGAATTGAGGATAGTCACTATCAGTGACCATCCATTTTCCACCAGTCATTCCAGTCATTGAATACTCATGGTTACGCCCATCCACCTTGCGATTCTGTAAGAACAGGTGCAAAGTTGCCGTGTTTGTAGCCATTTTCTGTTGTATTGATGGATTTTTATGATTACGATTTTTACGCGCCCGGACCGCTCAATTTTTGGGACTTTGACGGGGGCTTAAAGAAATGAATTAATTCCTTCCTTCCGCCACTAGTAAAAATTGATAGGTGCTTAGAATCCTTTTATAGTTAGTATTAGATACGATGTCAACTGTTGCAACTGCTATGAAGTTCTGCCCTGTTTGCAGGTATTATCTTTATTTGAGTATGATTGATGGAAAATTGACGCGTCAATGTCGTTCATGCTCCTATGCAGAAGAGGAACAGGCTGGTGGTCTCGTCAGTTACACCAATTTGGAGGAAAAGGTCAATGAAGGCTATAAGATCCTTGTGAATGAATTTACACGAATGGATCCTACGCTGCCTCATATTGATAGTATCAAATGTAAGAATGATGAATGTCCATCTGTCAAGGGCCGTGCCAAGTCTGATGTCATTTACATTAAATATGATAATGTCAATATGAAATTCTTATATATTTGTAATGTTTGTGGAGAGGAATGGCGTAGTCGCTCATAAATTTTATCGCACTTTATGATTTAGATTTTGCGGGTGTGTCTTTTTGATCTATGCTTACGAGTATGGGCACGACGTTTGGAATGCTTATGCTTTCTGGTTTTTCTTTTACGTGATCCACCAAATCTACTTCCAAAAGTTCGTGTGCCAGGAGGTGCTCCTGAGCCACCACCTCCTGGATAATTCTCCCAGCTTATATCATTATATGTTGTAGAAGTATTATAAGGCCTTCTACTGCTTATGTCTGGTCTTCTATTTCTACTTCTGGATCTGGATCTATCACGTGTATATGATTGACCATGATGTCTATTTTCGTAGTATTGATAGCCACCCCCTCCTCCTTCGCGTCCGTGGCCTCTGCCGTGTCCACTCCCTCCCCCTCCTTCACGTCCGTGACCTCTACCATATCTATTATTGCGTTCATATCCACCCCCTCCTCCTTCACGTCCGTAACCTCTACCGTCATTATACCCATGACTATAACCACCAGGATGACCACCATAACCACCAGGATGACCACCATAACCACCAGGATGACCACCTCTACCACCAGGATGACCACCTCTACCACCAGGATGACCACCTCTACCACCAGGATGACCACCTCTACCACCAGGATGACCACCTCTACCACCTCTGCCAGCTGCAGCTGCAGGAGCAGGTGGATCAACTGCTATTAGAGCTGGATCATTTGCAGGACATCCAACTGGAATATTAATATTTAAAAAACGATTAAATATAGCTGCAATATTTTGAGTTTGTGTCATCGGACCACCAATATTAAAATATTTGGTTCTAACTCTTTCTAATGCATCACCTGGTAAAACAAAAACATTTCTATAGAAATCTACGCCTGGTTTTACAGCAAGATCAATTCTTTGTCCCGCATTAGATAGAAATCGTTGACATCTTAAATAATCAACTGGGACGACACCACATCGTAATGGTTCTGTTTTAGCTCTTCTTAAAAGGTTAGCAGGATTTGGAATATGTTTGTGATTATCATTCCATGCATTATAAAGGTTATTATATTGATTAGAATTTATTTGAACTCTAAATACAGCACTATTACCAGGTACTGTACCTATATATCTAAATTCTTCAACTGGAATATATATTAATGATTCCTCTGTAAATTCACGTTGTGCAGCATTTCGTAATTTTAGCAACTCCTGACGTCTTTCTGGTGTATCAGTAAGAGGCTGCTCTTCATCATGAAGATCAAAAAAGTTATCAGGCATTTCAGCAGGAACATCTTCTAGATGAGGAGCATCAGTAGGCTTAGTATCACCTTGAATATTTTCAACCGTAATATCAGTTTCATAACGATATCTAACTCTAATTCTTGCACCTTCTCTAGATAAATGAATTCCACGATCTGTTCCATAATATTGATTTTCAATATTCCCACATCCAGTATTTATAAAGTTTATCAAACGATCAACAATAGCCTCTGATCCATCATTCACCTCCGCTCTTTGTTGTTGTGTAAGTAAAACAGGAGGTGGATCTACATCAGGGGGTGGAACAGAAGGTGGAACTAAACCAGGAGGCTGTGAGGCAACACCTGTCACTGTAACAATTGCTCTATTTGCATCAGCATCAGCAACTCCTAGATGTTGCAAAGTTAAATTGGGTAATAAATTTGGAGGAGGCTGTGCTTGACCAACAATATGTACTGGTTGTATACGTGTTGTATTTTGTATTTTTTGTCTAAGGTTAGCATTTTCATTAAAATACTGTCTAAAGTTTCCATTTGTTTTAAAACGTAAATTGAAGCCCTCAATTCTGGCTAATGATAATCTGGTATCATTATCGTCTTGTCCGTTTCTATTAACAACTAAGTGCATTACATCTCTAAAATCCGGATGAATACCAGGTGGATGTTCTGGAGCTTCTGCTGCAACACCTTCAGGAGTAGCACGCCATGCATTCCATTCTGCAGGATTATATATAGGACATATATAAACTTTCTGTCTAGGAGCAGCAGCCATTTCTATATTATCTACAGATTTTTAATACATCTGGCCAACGCTCTGAAATCCAGGTCAAAATGGAAGAAGTGCAACAACTCTTACAATCATATTTACTCGTATTAACTAAAAATGAGATCCATTCAAGTCTATCAAGTCCATATAACATCAGCGATTCACGCACCTTCTCCGCACCCAAATCGGCAAAAAGCCATTTTTCTATTTGCCGTAGGAGATCCACAGAACACGCTTTTCTAAATGCCGGCTGCCCATAAAAATAACATAAAATGAAATACAAGTCACGACCCTCTTTAGGACACCATTCAATCGGTGGAAATGTGTCACCTACTGAGACAGATGCAGGTCCATTCATCACAGACCCATTGCATGCAAACCCAAAATCCACCAACTTTATCTCATGCTCATACTTCATGCTCCAGCGTCTACCCATCACCTCAATCTCCTTAGTGCAAGCCATAGGCGTCATTGAAATCAATATATTATCACCCTTCAAGTCACGATGATTTAGGCCTAGTCGCTCTTCCAAATATCCCAAAATCAATACAATCTGCGTCAAAATCTGCACAAACCAGAGATCAAATGCAGAGCCTTTAAGCCCACCTGTTTGGAAAATATATTGAAGAGCATCATGAACAGATAGAACATTAATGAAGGGTCCCATCAAAAATGACACAGAGTGATTACGCCGAAGAATGCTCTTCACTTCCGAGATACAAGAAGAAAAATCTGCAGAAGCTGATCCTAAACATTCTCTTGCCACCACTTGAAGAATAGCCTCTGGAAGAAGATTTGAATCACCCTTGTGGCCTCGCTTTTCATATAGAAGTTTTCCATCAGAAGTTGTCCATTCAATTACCATACCCCATTTTCCTCTACTAACAATCTTACCACCTGTAAATTTATCATCGCCTAAATAGAAGGTCTGTGAATTTCCAAAACCGGTTTCTTTTTGTGCCTGCTTAATATGTCTTAGATCCAATTTAACTGCTTTTGTAATAGATCCCTCAAAATTAATACCATATTTTTTGAGAGATATTTCCATTTGAATTCTAGCTAATGGTCCTTTGCATTTAAATATTTATCTGCCTAAATTAAATTTCCCTCGTAGCAGCTTCGCTGCTATGCAATCAAAAGGATTTTCTCCATCCGCCAAATAATACGCAGCCATTTCATGTGGATGCTCAGAGATTGAAGGATCCCTTGAACCGAAGAATTCAGCCCATCCGAGCGGCAACACTGACGATGATGATCCATCTTTTTTCACAAAGATAAGCCCTACCTGCCGAAGGTCCGCGTCATCTGGTTTTGAATAAACTGCTACTGGAATAAATTCATCGCGCCAAATATAGAGCGGCACCCTCATTGTATCAGGATTTATACGCCGGCGAGCTTCCACCTTCGGTGGCAAGGCGCCCTTATAGGGCCTAAAACCCCAACTGGCCTCGTAAAATTTGTTCCATTCGGCCTCATGCTCTCTTTGATGGAGATGTATGCATTCGTGTAAAAAAGTATTATTAAATTTTGCTGTTGCTTCGCTTAAAGCCGATTCCGGGAACCAAATTGTATTTGGTGGCCTTGTATGCGGAAGCCCATGCTCAAAGAATCCAATTTTTATTGTATTTGATGGCCTTAATTGTTCAGGAACAGTTTGTAAAGCTGATGCAGACAGCTGCTCGGCTCGGGCCTTCGTATAAGGATCACATGGTTTCATATGAACTTTTGATATTGCGACTGCATTTGCAGGTGATGCAGTACAATCCTTCAAGTAACGATCCTTTGATTCATTTAGAGCCATCTCCTCATAGGCCTGCTCCATTGAAAGTACTTCAATACCTATTGCCTTCTTGACTGTATCACTTACTGTGTTTCCCATGGCTCCTGATTATATAAACTAAAAATGTTTATATAATCAAGATCTTTATTGTGCTTGAATATATTCACTCAAATATTTTAATTGACCCATTCTAATTTCTTGTTTTTTACTTTCAGATTCATTATCTAATGCAGATAATTCTTCACTTGTAAAGTCTTCCCAATTAAGCGCCTTTATTGTAACCCAATCAGCATATGGTGAAATATCAATATTATGATTTTCACCATATAGATCTAGTAGTCTTGCAACAATTATTAGATAATTGCCAGATAATTGATCATCAAATGAACAATTATAGTAACTACTATTAATGCCATTAAATAGAATTTCTGTTGGAAATGTAGCTCCAACTTCAAGTAAATAATCAATTAGACAACATCCATCCCACATGCATTCTAGTACTTCACTAGATTTTGCATTAATATAACACTTCACAATTTCATTTAGTGCATCTTGGGAACGAGTACTGTTGTCAAATTCTTCAGCATCTTCATCGTCTTCATTTGGTATAAGTTTTTTTAAATTTTTTAATACTGCATTCTCATATTCATCATTTTCAATTGCTTCATGTAATTTAGGATATATTTCATCTACTTCATCTGTATGAATTCTATGTAAGCCATTAATAAAATCACTAAAAGTTTTAAAAGGATAGTCTTTCATTTTAGTTAGTACTATTACTAAAAAAGATATTTATTTCAAATTTTAAATAATATTAGTTATCGTTTGTATCTTCCTTAACTTCTGTAACAGTTTCTTTTTTATTTTCATCTGCTGGTTCTTTATTTTTGCCAGAATGAAGTTCTGGCTCAGAGAGCTGGCTCTCTTCAGGATCAGGATATTTTTCTTCAATGTAACTGCTTAAATATTTCAGATAAGCCATTTTAACTTTATCTTTTTCTGCTTCAGTGTCTTCTTCTAGATCATCCAATTCATCATCTTCAAGATCTTCCCAATTAAGCGCCTCAATAGCGCTCCAATCAGCATACGATGAAATGTCTAAGTTCAGTTTAGGACCATAATGATCCAATAGATCGGCCGCAATACAGAAATGATTGCTGCTAAATTGCTCATACAGACATTCATCCATATCTGGGCCATTAAATAGCATGTGTGTGGGAAATGTTGCTCCTTTCTTCAGTAAATAATCAATCATTGAACAACCGCCGCTAATAAATTCACCCGCATACCGAGATCCATCATTTAAATACAAATCTACAAGAGCTTCAATTGCATCCTGAGGACTAACACCTTCATCTTCATCTTCATCTTCTTCAGAAGAAGGCTCAGCTTTTGCCTTGCTTTCTGCCTTCACCTTAGCCTTTGCTTCGGCATCTTCATGTCTCTTCACAAATCTAATTAATATTTTTTTGCAATAATCACCTCCATATTTATCAAGAATCTTATCAAACTTCGGATACTCATCACTCAGAAATTCAGTTGATAGCATCTCTGTTAAACCTCCCATAAAATCATAGAAAGTTGCAAATGGATAATCAGACATTCTGTGTTAGTTCATTAAAAATCTCAAATATTTTCAAATTTTTATCTCATTATTTCTTCTTTGTCTTTGAGCCACTTTTGGGACTGCCAGATGAGCGACTACCAGTAGATGATGAATCATCCTTAGACATCTTTTTCACTGCATCAATAAATTCCTTATTTTTCATATAACTAGTCATTCGTGATTGTCTTTGCACTTTCTTAGGTGCTTCCACTGGCACTTCAATTGTATTTGCAGTGCGCCTCTTTGGCACAGCCGCAGCTGACGGCTCTCCTGTCATATTAAACATCTTCTTAATTACACGTTTCTGCTCTAGAGCCGATGATCTCTGTAAAGCCGGTTCAAATAGAATTTTATCAGCAACACATTCTCTGTGTTTCAATTGTGTTCCCATATCACATTCATCAAAATGCGGTGGTAACATATTTTTCTTGTATCCTGGCATCATTTCCAATAAAAGTCCAAACATTTGACTAATAGGTACAGCCAACTGATGCTGAATATAATAAGCAGCATCAAGCTCCACCTCAGGATTAGCACGAACATATGCAGGTGTCTCAATGCGATCTCCCTGCTTTTTAGAGGCCAGTTGGCCCGCTTGTGGTTTAATAAATACATAACCAATACGATCTCCTGCAGCAGGAGCTGTGCCTGGATCACGAATAAACATCCGATCTGCCAACACTTTGTGGGCAATTCGGTCTGGGTTCGCATATTCAGCACGTAATGATTTAGTAATAGTCAGGAGACCGAGAGAAGTCTTACCTGATACCAGCTCTAAAGCCTGATCCTGGACATATTTGGTCGCCTTTGCAACATCACTCTCGTCCAATATAATTTTCATAGCATTTCCGTAAATCTTCTTCACGATCGGCGCGCTATCTCGCCGCTTGAGTGCAATACCCATATACTTATACACAAAGTCGTCTGGATTTGACTCATACATTTTACCTGCATAACGTTTCTTACTGAACATCAACATCTGATCAAAGACCTTGTCAAATTCAAAATCATGCGGGGCCTTCAAGGCATGTGTCACTAGGTGACCAGCCTCTGTTGTCAATTCAATCACTGCCTCTCGGGCCTCACGACCTTTTAGTCGCTCGCCTGTTTCAGGATTTTGTGGGTTGAATTCAATAAATAGAGAATCCGTGTCCCCATACATGATATTTGCATTACATCTTGGGTCGCCAGCACCCGGTCCGTAGAACCGTTCAATGACCGCTTTAGCAAACATGATTTGGAGTCGTCCATAGGCCGTTGTTGATGCGGCCAAGTCCTGTAGTCTCATTTTGAAAGTTCCCGAGCCGAGCTGACCATACAAAGAATTCGCAGTCAGCTTGTAGGCTAACTGTTCAGTATCTAATAAAATGATTCGCAACGGATCGGTCTCTTTTGCAGCCTCCAATCGCTTCGCTTTACGAGCGGCCAGAAGCTTTGTTAAAATAATTGGCATAGTTCCCGCAGAATCCTGCGCATATCTACAAATCCGATTACCTACCTTAATTTTTCGCGGGGTCTTACGTGTATCCTCTGGATCAGGAACAAGTAGATCAAACTTAATATCAGTATAATCTACTCCTTCTAGTCCATCATATTCAGCGGAACCCCATACATGACGGATCAAATATCCGTCATCATCAAAATCTTTAGTCCACACAAGCGTATCATGAGAGATATTCTCTGAAATGATCGTTGATGGATACAAAGATGCAAAGTCACCAACACCGATAGGTGAGCGACTATAAAATGCAGGAATTGGGTCTAAGACAATAGCCCCCTCATAAGATGCATCTGACTCACCACGCTGATTAGGCGATGGCAACGTCAGAATACATTTATTTAGTTCCAAACATTCTTTTGCAATTAGCGATTCAATCTTAATCCCTTGACCGCGCGTAAAGATATAACGCACAGGCACAGAGCAAACATTCGCCATCGCCATGGCGTTCATAAAAGTCTCAAGTTTCTTATATAGTTCCAAAACTAAATCACAATCTTGAATACAGTATTTTGCCACCTTGGCGCGATCCGCTGAAGTCCCGCAATGGAACTTGAAGATTTCTGCTGGTGATACATCGTCCTTCACAATAACCCATTTCTCCGCATCCTCTTTAATGGATGTAAATTCATCGGCGTCATCTGATGTCCATGTTACTGTAATTTTGCCACCTGGGGCGACAGCTACTACCTCTAATTTCTCCGTAATTGGCTCCTCACTCTCATCTAACAATTTGAGTGCACGACCAACACGAATATCTTTTACAGCACCTTTAAGCGTAAGCTCTAAGGTCCGGTTAACAGGCGCATCCGCGATCCCAACAAGAGATCCAGACATCAGTCCCATTGCCACATCATCCAATTTATAGGATGCTAAATTCATTGTACGTTTCACATAATGATATAAATCTATCTGCAGGCGGCCCTGGACGGACCACATATACATAAAGTTATCACCAAGAGCGGAAGAGGACAAGAATGACTCTTCACAGCGCATAATACCACCATGATTACTCAGGCGGTTAAATGACTGAAAGCTGACATCATTCTCTATTCCTAGTTCTTCTGCACGTTCCCATACATATTTTTCATCAAAACCAAATACGTTATACCCGATTAAAATATCGGGATCCAAATGCTCAATCCATTGGAACCATTTCGTCATCATTTTTGACTCTGTAGGAGCCTGATGGACAATTACACCTTCAATTGGATCACATGATGGATAGACAAACATATGTCTCTCTGTCACGGACCCATTGATTGCAACAACTGCACCAATCTGAATGATAGGATCGCCACCCACGGGGAATCTTGATCCAAGAAGCGTGTTAAGAGTAGCTGACAACTTCTCTATGGCATCTTCACGATCAGGATTCGCCTGGCGCAGATTCTTTTCAATTGCAGTAAAGACTTGCTGCCTATACATACCGCTCTTGAAAACAGTTCGGCTGTCAGGGGGCAAATGATATTTGCAAATGATTGGTGCAATTGGGCTTCCATCAATAGTCTGAACATCCTTGTTTGGACCCCAGACCATAGCTCCTTCAATAAGTTGGACAGCATGTTCACCAGATTCGGCACTCATATACAAGTCCTTGGCAACTTTCTTGAAAGTCTTCTTGGCAAGAGGAAAATCTCCCGATGAGGAGAAACACTCTATATCCCAGCTAACGGTAATAAATGGTGCGGCAGCTGCAGGAGCAGCTGCTGGTAATACATCAGTATATTTACAACGAATCTCCACAACAGTATCTGCAATTATATCATCCAATGAAACATCCTTGATTTTTACCCAACCACATGGCTGAATATTTTGTGTGTGCAAGAAACGGAGCATTGGATCCAGATTTGACTCATAAACTGCAGGAGCACTTTTCCACAAAGTTCCAATAGGAGCTTTGATCTCTGGCTTATTCTGCTTATCCAAGAAAAGCTGACGTAGTCCATAGAAATGTCTCATAGATTTTACTGTGAGTTTAATGAAAGGGAAGTTTTGGTGATTGGTATATGCATAAAACTTTTCTCTGAATTCTAATTCTAATTTAACATGGCGTGCAAATTGACAGTAGCGCTGGATATATTCTCCTAGCTGCCGAACTGCAGTTTTTAAGCCATTTTGTGATAAATTAGGTGCTTCAATATAGAAATATGGGCAGAAACCTTCAACATCAACACGAATATTAATGCCATTTACAGTTCTGCCGAAGAGGTGTATTAGTAGTTCTGATCTAGTTTCTGAAGCCTGCTTCTTATTTCCGTTATAAGAGCGACGTTTAATATCATCATCCTCATCGGCATCAGCATCATTTCCAGAATCATATTCAATTTCAATAGCATCTTCATTCTCACTTATAACGACTTCGTCACGAGGGAGAATGTCTAAGATATGAAATACTATGTCTTCAGACATCTAATTAGTTATTTGTTGAAGTGACTAAAAATGTTCAATTTTTGGCACAAATTTATTGAGAGGATGCTGATGCAGATCCGCTATATGTATTTAAAATATCAAAAAGACCAGCACCGCCATTCATATTAATATTCAATGATGCATTATTATTCATAGATTCAGATTCGGGCTCGGGAGGCGATATAGAACCTATACTTTCAGTATCCTCATTGAGACTATTTAATTCATTAGCATTTTCAATATTATTGTTCATAATATTATTAAACGATTTCTTCTTGGAACGAGAGGAGCGAATTATATTAATCTCTTCATTTAAGTTGTTCAGATTGGCTCCGGGAGGTGGTGGAGAAGAGAGATTAGATGCGTTAGAAAGGATCTTTGTAAGTGTTGCCTTTTCTCTATTTGGAACATTGACAGAGATATTTTGTTTTGTATTTACAACAGCAACTGTGGGATAACCTTCAACTTTGAGTGAAGTGTTTAGAGGACTGGCATTGAAGACATCATCGCGAATACTAACCATAGGAACATTCCGACTAGGAAGATTTGTCAAAGACTTCCATTCGGGCTTGAAGTGTTGGCAATGGCCGCACCAATCTGCGTAAACAAGAACCAGGATCACTGGGTGATTCTTCATGATTGTCTTCAACGAAGACATTTGTGCCAGACTCTTGACTTCCAAGGATGGTACATGTGCTGTACGTCTTTTTACGGACTTCTTCACAGATTTCTTCATAGATCTTTTCTTAGTCTTACTTTTTGCCATTTCTATTTATTGTAAAGAATATTAGATGGATCCTCTTATTCTTGGCATAATCATTTTTGGTCTTGTTTATTATTACATCAGCAGTCGGCAGTATTTAGTTAAAGAAGGCTATGGTCCTTATGTTAGCTGGCCTGGTGGTGTTATGAGTCCTCCTCCATATGGCACTCGTGAAAACCCTTGTCCCTATTGCAAACGTGCTCAATGTCCATATGCTAAGATTGCTTATTGTCCATTCCAACGTACAGGACTATGTCCTTACAAGTCTATAGATGACTAGACTACTAAATATATAGTCCAAAAATAGAATGCGTGATATTATTACCGGCCTATTGCTTCTTGTTATTCTTGCCATGCTTTACTATTGGATGATTACTATGCCTTACCCTGTTCGTGAATATTATATGGATTATAACAATCAGTATAATTTACGCAGATAATTATGGAGAAGGCGAAAATTTCAATAAACCTAGTAGAATGAAGATGAAAATTTCTGGAAATATAGTATTATTTGCAGTTGGGATAATTATACTAGGTTATTTTTTCATGTTTTTGAAAAGCAAACAGTATTTGAAGGTGGATTTCTTCCAAGGCGGACAAGTTCGTCAAGGTATAACGCCATTGAAAACTGGTGATTCAATTCCGGTGAAACAGGATGCTGGTGCAGATCCTTGGACCAAGCCCTATACAACTGACAGAATTATGAAAGTTGATGACTATGATCACGATATTGTTCGCGCCAATGAAGGTGATCGTGAATATAGTGATGCAGAGATAAATGCAAAGACTACACAGCGACCATTTGATTGGCCTGGTTTGCCGCCATCTGCTGCTAAGTTCCAGACTATGCAGCAGCAATGGATGGTTGATGTGACTCGTGCAGAGCCAGCGAAGGTCAGTATTTACAAGGATATTGAGGGATTCGCCATCAAAGATGGCTTATCCCACAAATCGTATAACGCTTTGGAAGGATTCTCTGTTTTGCCACCTGATTACGATAAAATGGAGGCTGATGAGCAGAAATTATTGAAGACCTATGCCCCGGCCTGCTCCAAGGATCTAAAGTATGATATTGATGATGCTAAGGATTTGATTAATAAGATCTATGCTAAGCGTGGTGAAATACCCATGATTGATGTTCGTGATGATGGTGTCTATGAAGTATATGAGACGAAGGAGTCTAACCCTAAGATCATATATGATGATGATGCTGAGGCGGCGACTGTTCGTGCCTCGCCTGCTGATTTTGCCGAGGCAAAATTCACTGTTCCACAGGCAGCCACCGATATTGCCGCTGGCCTAGATCCTTTCTTTGAGCCTGGTGATCGTAGCCGTGATGGGCGTAGTAATTACAATACCTGGACACCTGGTTTGGAGCGAGCATTTGCCCCTAACGTGGCAAGAGCTAACTGGTATTAATGAAAAACAGCCTGTTCCCCCACACCCCCCTTCCTCTTAAAAAGGCCTAAAGATTAAATATAATGATTAATTGGGTGGTACACTGATTGTGGGTTCCAACGGTCCGGGTTGGAACTGGAGTGCATGTTCTGGATGTTGATAAGTTCCATGCATTTCCTGCTAAATCCCCATAGCCTCCTTAGCTCAGGGGTAGAGCATTTCACTTGTAATGAAAAGGTCGTCGGTTCGATTCCGATAGGAGGCACCATGGTCCTGTCGTGCTAATGGTTAAGCCGCAGTTCTTATAAAGCTGTAATTGTGGGTTCGAGTCCCACCAGGACCAAACGGAGAAATCCAACATTGATCTAATAGTATTAGCTCAATATTGGATATATTTTTTTAAATATTATTAGATGGCTTCAGCAAATTCCGGTACAGACCCGGACTCCGAATATTTTGATAATTCGCGTGTATTTATTTTATCAGGACACGGAAGTCATAATCCAATAGATGCATCATATACGCTAAACAAAAATGAATTTTATGCAGCACCTACGCGATGCAGTTATTTAACATTGGGATCAGAATTACAATGGCATATTTTTGCTAAAAGTAGTCCAAGAATCAAAATACCCACTGCAACATCTAAAACATTTTACACATTAAATTATCCAGATTTTCCATTTAAAAAAACTAAATCAATTCAAAGTATTTACTTAGATCCTATTACATCAAGACCATTGCCAGGTAGAATACTTAATGAAGAAACAAATGCATTTAAAATGTATGTTCCATTTTCAACAAAAGAAAAAACAAAAACTATTCCTAATAATTTATATTCTTTTTTTGCATTTGATCTAAAACAAACTTTACCAATTACAAAATCAACATTTATATTTAATAGAGGAACATATAGTAGAGCAACTTTCGGAAAATATATTGTTGGAACCTTGATGATAAGTGGTATATTATCACCCAATACTGATACAAGTTATTTTGATCGTGAATTTAACTATCTTCAACAAGAATCAGATTCATTATTATATGCAATTGGTGACTACAACCGAAGTAATATAGTATCAGATAATATACAAATTGGAATTAATCCCAATGATCCTTATCCTCATACGCATATTTTATTTATTGTTTTACCATCATATGCATTTGATGTAAATTATTTTGATAAATCTTCTGATACAGATCCATTGTTAAATTATTGTAAGCGTGTAATGCAGTTAATGTCTTCATTATCTGTAATTCCAATAGAGGAATTTGCAACTAATCAAAGGACTTTTAGCCAAATTTTATTTGCGAAACAACCACTTTCAAATGTATTTAGACTAATTAGAAATAAATTAAATTATGGATCGCCAGAAAATGAAAATAAACCATTTTTATTACTAAATCCATTATGTAGAAATATTACAGATGTTAGAGTAACAGATAGAATAAGGACTACTAATGAAACAAATATTAGATCATTAAGTAAAAATAAAAATACTAAAAGATATAAAAATTTCAAGAGAAAAATACATAAATATACGGTAAATGTTCGTGATCCGAAAAAGATTCTTTCTAAATTATATGGTGGACCTGTAACCAAACAAATAATTGATGTACCTTTAGTATCAAATCTTACTGGACTTAATGAAACTCATATTCAACAATTTTTAAATACATATGGCAATAATAATATTATTGTTAATAATTCAGTACCTGCTACAGGTGGAGCAGGCACTACAGGTGGAGCAGGCACTACAGGTGGTGCAGGCACTACAGATAGTTCTGTTACTATTGAATTGCTTTCAGAGAATGATAATGGAACTACAGGTGGAGCAGGCTCTATTGAAGTGCTAGAAAATAGCAATGGCATTGCAGGCGGCAATCGCACAACTAGAAGAAAAAGGAGATTGCGCACTAGAAAAGCTTACAAATATTTTAAATAATAATCCTTAAATATTTCTATATATTTTACAATATTTTCTAAAATAATACAATACTACACTAATTCTATTAAGGCAGTATTGGATACAAATATTTTAATATTATTAGATGGGTTCAGCATATTCCGGTCCTATTCCAGATCCAGACTCCGAATATTTTGATAATAAGCGTATATTTATTTTATCAGGACATGGTGGTAATAACCCAGAAGATACATCATATACTCTAGCACGTAATGAATTTTATGCAGCACCTACAAGATGTGGATTAACAACATTTGGAGCAGAATCACAATGGTTTAGTTTTATTAGAAGTAATCCAAGAATTGAAATACCAACTTCTGAATCCAAATCATTTTATACATTAAATTATGAAAATTTTCCATTTAAAACAACGAAATCAATTATACCAAACAACTTAGATCCAATTACAAAACAAATATTACCAGGTAGAGAGGCTAATATTGAAACTAATTCGTTTAAAATGTATGTTCCTTTTTCATCAAAAGAAAAAACACACTCTATACCAAATAATTTATATAGTTTTTTTCCTTTTCTACGAAAACAAAATTTACCAATCACGAAACCAACATTTAATTTTAATGGAAAAGTATACGATAAATCAAATTTTGGAAAGTGTATGATTGGAACCCTAATGATAAGTGGTATATTATCACCTAATACTGATACTGAAATATTTGAAGAAGAATTTGAACGAATTCAAATAGAATCTAATGCATTATTAAATGCAATAGGCAATTACCCATCATCTAGAATTATAGTTAGACCACAAGAAGAAACTATTATAATAAATAAATTTGGGAAATCAAAGAATATACCATATCCAATGGTAAACATTTTATTTATTGTTTTACCCGAATATGCATTTAATAAAAATATATTGGATGATTATTCTAGATCTGATCCATTGCTAGATTACTGTAAAAGAGCAATGAATCTAATGTCTTCATTATCTGTAATTCCAATAGAAGAATTTGCACCAGATAAAGATACATTTGGTGGAAGATTATTTGCATTTCAGCCAATTTCAAATGTATTTAAATTAATTAGAAAGAATTTATCAACTCATTTTCCAACAAATATTAATGAACCAATTTTATTGCTAAACCCATTATGTAGAAATACACTAAATAATGCATCGCTTAATAGAATACTAATTGAAAATGCAACAAATATTAGATCACTTAGTAAAAGTAGAAATACTAAAAGATATAAAAATTTTAGAAACAAAACAAGAAAATTTGCAGCCAAAAACCGCAACTTGAGAAAAATTATCCCTAAATTATATGGCCCTGTTAGCAAAAAGGTAGTTAATATACCTACAGTTGCAAATCTAACCAATATTCCAGAAACTAATATTCAACAATTCTTAGATTCATATGGTAATGATAATATTATTAGAGCTAGTAGAATTGAAAGTTTTTTTAATACTCTATTTAAATATGTACCTGTAGCATATTAAATTTCTTCCAGAAGAAGACAATGGTACAACAGGTGGTTCCACTGCGGGCGGCAATCATACAACTAGAAAAGAATACAAATATTTTATTATTTAATACTTAATTAATTTTATTAGTTTAGTATTGAAAATAAAACTCTCATTATTATTAGATGACTTCATCATATCCCGGTATGAGCCCCGAATTTTTTGATAATTCGCGTGTATTTGTATTATCAGGGCATAGTGGTCAAGATCCAGATGATGGATCCTATACTCTTAAAAAAAATGAATTTTATGCTGCAACTGCAAGATGTGGATTTATAACAATGGTTGTAGATCTAAAGTGGTTTAAATGGTTAACTAGTAATCCATCAATCAAAATACCTACCCCTACATCTAAATCATTTTATACATTAAATTATCCTGATTTTCCATTTAAAGAAACTAAATCAATTAGGCCTACTGATTTTGTACCAGATACATTTATACCAAAAGCAGGTAAACAATTTAATGAAGAGAAAAATGCATTTAAGATGTATGTACCTTTTTTAAAAACAAAAGAAAAATCAAAAACTATTCCTAATAGTAAATATTTCTATTTTGCTTTTCATTCAAAAAAAACAAATTTACCAATCACTAAACACGAATTTAGTTTTAATGGAAAGACATATAAAACTGCAGAATTACGTAATTATGAAGCTGGAACTATCTGGGTAAGTGGTATATTATCACCCAATACAGATATTACACGATTTATAGAAAGATTTGAAAGTGTTCAAACTGAGTCAGATATATTATTAGATGCAATTGGTAATTATTCTTCATCAAAAATTAGATCAAATGGTAGATTAAGTAAAACAACAATCGTAGATCCATCAGGAGGATTACGTAATACTCCAAATTTTGCTAAGTTCAATTTATTTATTGTTTTACCACAATATGGATTTGATGTAAATTTCTATGATACATCTTCTGATTCTGATCCATTATTAAATTATTGTAAACGTGTCATGTTATTAATGTCATCATTATCCGCTGTTGCAATAGATGAATTTGCAATTGGTAAAAAATCATTTAGAGATATATTATTTGCAGAACAATCTATTTCAAATGTATTTAGATTACTTAGAAACAACTTACAATATAGATATCCTAAAGATATTGGTAAACCATTATTATTAATAAATCCATTATGTAGAAATATTATGACTTCTGAACAAACGCGTAAAAGATTAAATATTACACATAAAACAAATATTAGATCACTTAGTAAAAATAAAAACACCCAAAGATATAAAAATTTTAAAAGAGAAATGACTAAATTTGCTCAGAAAAATCCTAGAATATTAGCAATTCTTAAACAATTATATAGTGGACCTGTAAATAAAACTATGATTGATATAGCTTTATTATCAGATCTTACTAGTGTTTCTAAGGCACAGTTTAGGAGATTTTTAGATCAATATGATGATTATGAAACTATTGTAAATAATACCCCAAGCCCTGCTGAAGGCGGAGGTGCTGGTGGTGATGGTGGTGGTGCTGGCTTTGAAAGTCCAACAGCAGCTGCTAACGGAAATAGTCCAAGTGTTGTTGCTAATAGTAATAGTCCAAGTGTTGTTGCTAATAGTAATAGTCCAAGTGTTGTTAGTAATAGTCCAAGTGTTGTTGCTAATAGTAATAGTCCAAGTGTTGTTAGTAATAGTCCAAGTG
>JACCDW010247318.1_pt1 | contig 27285 bp, 25 predicted proteins | sample 7449781 | NCBI WGS metagenome assembly JACCDW01 (sample SAMN15323449, study PRJNA562643) | freshwater metagenome | isolation source: river surface water | place: USA:Blue River Watershed | collected 2017-08-18
GATTGCATTGATGCAGATTGTGGTGGGTGGCACCGTCTATCTTCGAACCGACTCGCAAGTGTCCACCTTGAGCGCACAGTTGCAGGTGAACCCTGCAGCCCTTAAAGCCGAGGAGACTGCACGCATGAAGACCGTCATGAAAAACTTTTCAATCTACAAATCGATCGAAATGCTACTGTTGATCATGGGGGTCGGAATGATTGCCTTCTTTCAACGTCACGGCGTGGCTGCGGGCATTGGCGTGGGACTGGTATTGCAGGCGGCTTTCACACTGACGCTGGATATCTTTGCTGAGACCAGAGGCGCTGATTACTTACTTGTGGTGCAGCGCATTGCACCCTGAGGACTCGTCAAACCACTAGAAATTGGTGCGCTCAAGCATCCAAACAAATTCAATCTGAAAGGATTGAAAGTCGTTTACAAACTCGCCAAGTCAAATGGATTTGAGCAAAACACCGACTTAATCTGGCGGTAGGCCCTTTGAGGAGGCTCCCCCCAAAGACACGCCACGATCCGATAGATAACATTCAATCCGATAAAGAAAAACCGCGCTGAATAACTAGATTCAGTGCGGTTCATTTGGCGGAGAGGGAGTCCTACGCATCCGAACACAGCAGACTCCAAAGAACTCCAGTTGACTGTGGCTTTCACTCGAGAAATAACAAATAGTCTCTTGTAAGCCCCAACACTCCCCATTAAAATCTAGGTTTAATTGGGGGGTAGTAAGGTGACCAGAATAGCAGCTAAGGCACTGACAGCAAAACAAGTGCAGACCGAAACTCGTGCTGGATATCACGCGGATGGACTTTGCCCAGGGCTGAACCTACAAGTGACACCTCTTCGTGAACGGATAACACGCTCATGGGTCTTTCGCTACACAAGTCCTACAACGCGCAAACGCAGAGAGTTGGGCCTTGGCTCCACGCTGGTACGAAAACTGGCTGATGCAAGGTCGCTCGGTGGCGAGCTACGTCTGAAAGTTTTGAATGGCATTGACCCCAAGGACGAACGGGACAAAGCCCGCGATCTGGCTATCTCTGCAAGTGCCAACCAAATCACCTTCGATGAAGCCATCACCCAGTGTATGGCAGCCAAATCTTCGGAGTGGAAAAACCTCAAGCATGGGCAGCAATGGCAAAACACACTGACCACATATGCCAGCCCTCTTCTCGGCAAGCTGCGTGTCGACTTGATCACTACAGAGCTTGTGTACAAAGTCTTGCAGCCAATATGGCACACCAAAACTGAAACTGCCACCAGAGTACGCCAGAGAATCGAGACGGTTCTGGACTGGTGCAAGGCACGAGGCTACTGCCAAGGTGAAAACCCGGCTCGATTGAAAGGTGCTCTGGGGCAGCTTTTGCCAAAGTCACAGAAAATCAAAAAGGTCGAACACCACCCCGCCCTGCCGTACCAACGTGCAAACGAGTTCGTGATGGCTTTGCGCAAACAAGGCGGGATGACTTCGCTTGCCTTAGAGTTCATGTTGCTTACCGCTTGCCGAACTGGGGAGGTTGCTGCGGCGCGTTGGGATGAAGTGGACTTCTCGACAAGCGTCTGGACTGTTCCCGCTGAACGCATGAAGGCAGGCAGGGAGCATCGCGTACCCCTATCCAAAAGAGCTGTAGAAATATTGAAGGTACTTCAGGCAAAAGCTCAAAACGAATTTGTATTTCCAAGCCACTCAATTGAAAAAGACACGCACATGTCACTGGGCAGTTGCTTGGTGGCAATGAAACGCATGACCGGCTTCGGTGGATATACGCCTCATGGCCTGCGCTCAACGTTCCGTGACTGGGCTGCTGAAACAACCAACTTCGCGAATGAAACATTGGAGCTGGCGCTTGCACACACAATAAATAACAAAGCTGAAGCAGCTTATCGTCGACTAGATCAGCTTGTAAAACGTGCCAAGTTAATGCAGCAATGGCAAATATACATTGACACAGTTCCAGACAAAGGCAAGGTTCTGCAAATCGGAGTTAAAGCAGCATCATGACAAAACCACGAGGCCGACCACCAAGTGAAGCTACGTTGGAAATGCGTCGAATGGAGGCAATGCTGAAAAGTATGCCGGAACATTTACCAAAGCTCACCGAAGCAGAAAAATCTATGCTCGACGAGTCGTTTGCGCATAACGAAAAAATTCGCCAAGAAATTCTCAAAACTTTCAAACACGGAAGAACAACACCTGACGATCATGCTTATGCCATGGCGTCAATAGGTGACGCAAGCATGATTGGTCATGAACAAGAAATCCTTGATGCTGATGATAAATACGCCCGCAGAGCAAAGCAATACCGCGAGGAGGGAACCAGGACTACAAGAAATAACAAAGTGAATCGGCAAGAGGTAATCAGAGGCATCAACCACAAACTGATTTCCAAAACTCAGCCATCTGGAACTTATACGGTCTACAGGGTGGCGAAGATGATTTACGACCAGTGGGACTCCATACTTCCTGCTCAAAAGTTACCCGGAGAGGACGCCTTGGCACGCAGGGGCGATGGGCAAGACCGGCCATCTGTAACAACCATCAGCAGATGGATCGCTGCTTAGCTGATCAACATTTTCAAGGCTTACCGATTCAAAATTATTTGATTTGATACTGAGGCCATGAAAGGAGATCTTCCATGGTCCAAAAACATAAACCTGAGCCAGCAGGTCAAAAACTGGCAGCCCAGCTACGCGTCATTCGCCACAAACAAGTCTGTGAAAAACTTCAGATCAGCAGCGCCAAGCTGTTTGATATGGTGGCACGCGGGCAGTTCCCAAAACCATTCACGCTTGTCCCCGGCGGCAGAGCTGTCGGCTGGCTCGAAGCAGACGTCGACAGTTACGTCCTTGTTCGCAAAGAAGCCTCAACACTGGAGGCGTCATGAGTCACGACCATCACTTTCAGAAAGCCATGCAAATGCTGGAGGCTGCAAAACCAGCATCGGGTTTCAGACCTGAAACTCCAGCCGAATGGCTAAAGGTCCTTCGTGCTCATGAGGAAATGGGCTATGCCTGCCTTCGGCAATCAGGCATGCAGGATGCACAGGCAAGAGCGCTTGCGAAAAAAACTTTTGGCTCCCCTGCCATTTTGATGTTGCTTGACATCGCTTTTTCGGAGGCTGCGCATGCAAAGCCAAAAAACAATGAATGACGTCGAGTTTGAAGAGGCTTTCACGGGCTTGGACGACGTCTCCCCAGCTGAGGCTGGAAGCCAGATGGTTGATGCCGATCTATGTGCGGACGCCGATTCTCAGATTAGCTCTGAATCCGAATTCGCGCAAGTAACGAACGATGAGTTCTTGACTGCGATCTTTGGCAATTCATTCACTGTGGCCCAGCCATTGGTCTGCAAGAAATCAGGTGATCCAGACAAGGGTGGCTGGTGGCCGAACAGCTGGCCTTGCAATACAAGCCTTGAGGATCAAAATTGGTATGCCTTGCCGGGTTTGTACCGGCCTGATGGAGGTGGTGTCTTTCGTGCGAAAAAAGAGTTGGCTTTGTCAGTGCATGCAGTCATGGTCGATGACGTAGGTACGAAAGTGCCAGTTGAAAAATTCGAAAACTGCCCACCGACGTGGGCAGTAGAAACCAGCCCTGGCAACTTTCAGTTTGGCTACATCATGGCTGAACCAATCACCGATCTAAAAGTGGCTGATCAGTTTAAAGACAATCTGATTGAGGCTGGGCTTTGCGACAGCGGTGCAACTGGTGGTGCTGCGCGTTGGATGCGTATGCCTGTTGCAATTAATGGTCGCCCAAAGTACGGTTCACCATCACCAAAATGCAGGTTGACACAATGGCGTCCAGAACTGAAGTACACGGTGGATGAGCTGTATTTGAATCTTGGCCTCAACCATGTCAAATTGAAGTCAGGACCCGACGCGCACTTAGTCAGTACAAGCACAGGGCCGGGAGTTGCCGACTTGAGCGAAGACGCGACGTTGGTCATTGGCGCCTTGAAGTCGAAAGGTCTTTACAAAGCAAATTTGGGCTCAGGCAAGCACGACATCACCTGTCCTTGGGTACAGGGACACACCGATGCTGTCGACAACGGATCGGCTTACTTTGAGCCCAATCCGAAATACCCTACCGGCGGGTTCAAATGCCACCATTCGCATGGTCAGTTGTTTCACATCCGAGATTTAAAAGAGTTTCTGGGTGTTGGTTCTCAGACCGTTGAGGTGACTCAACATGGACAACCTCAAAATCTTCCCCCTGCGCTTCGTCCAGTTCCAGCACTGGACCCCAGCCATTTACCTGATGCAATTCGCGATGCTGTTGTTGATTTGGCGGACCGGTTGCAATGCCCCCTTGACTATCTAGCCGTGGCAATGCTTTCTGCGGCCGGGGCTGTAGTTGGGAACAAGGTTGGCATCTTTCCTTACGCAAACGACGAAAGCTGGGAGGTCTACCCTGCACTTTGGGGCGGTATTGTGGGTGATCCCGGTAGTAAAAAAACACCGTCGCTTCAAGGTGCACTCAAACCGTTGCAACACCTCGAAAGCCAAGCCTCACAAAAGTACGTACAAGACATGCAGGCGCATAAACAAGCGATGCTGTCACACGAGAAAGCAGTTGAGGCGTGGAGCAAAAACAAAAGCTCTGGGTTTAAACCTGTTCCACCAGTTGAGCCAAAACGAGAGCGCTATGTTGTCCATGACTCGACCTACCAAGCGCTGGGTGTAATCCTGGCTAATAACCCACGTGGTGTTCTTGCACTGGCTGACGAGCTGTCTGGTCTGCTTCAATCGCTGGACACAGCTGGGCAAGAGGCAGCTCGAGGTTTTTACCTTACCGGTTGGAGTGGAACTGGTAGCTATTCGTTCGACCGGGTCGGCCGTGGCTCTATCAGCTTGGATCGCTACTGCTTGAGCGTTTTTGGGGGCTTTCAACCAGACCGAGTTAAAGCTTATGTCCAGTTCTCCCAGCGTGGCAGCACAAAAAACGACGGTTTGCTGCAACGCTTTCAGTTGCTTGTGTGGCCTGACCCCGTTGGAAACTTCCAGTTGGTGGATCGCGCTCCGCATCAAGCAGCGATTAGCCGTTACCACCAAGCGGTCATTGGATTGCATAAGTTGTCGGAACAGTCATTACCAGGGGCTCGACGGTTGCACAATGGGTCACAACTACTGCACTTTACTCCCACTGCGCAGCAAGCCTTTAATGGTTGGCATGTCCAAAACGAACAAATGCTGGCCAGCGGAGGGCTCGATCCGGCCCGTCAAAGTCACTTTGCCAAGTACCGCAGTCTTATCCCCGCTTTGGCCTTGCTTTTCCACCTGCTTGATGGACACACAGGGGGAGTTTGCGAAGACTGCCTAGGCCGAGCAGTGTCGTTTGCAAAGTATCTTAAGAAGCACGCTGACCGAATTTACGCATCGGTATCTGGACACGATCATGCTGCTGTTCGGATGTTGGCTGACCGGCTTCTTCGTGGGCAACTGAAAGATGGGTTCACTTGCCGGACGCTCACCCTGAAGGGATGGGCCGGACTTGCAACCAAAGAACAAGCCCAAGCCGCAATTGATGCCTTGGTTGAATACGACTGGTTGATCGAGACCGAAATCCGAAGCGGTGGCAGACCGACGGTGAAATACGCGTTGAACCCAAACGCCACTGCCGACCTTTTGTAGGTTTTGATGGTACCCCCCCCATCTTGTCTTTGGTTGATCACCCAAGAAAGAGAGAAAAATGTATCGGGGGGTACCTACAAAACCTACGAAAGTCCCAGCAACAGTGGCACATGGACGATGGGTCTTGCGTTTATTGTTTTGCCCTTCATCGAACGCCCCCCTAATCAGGGTTCAGAACGCTGTCCAACACCATCTGCCGCACGTCATCAAGTGTTTTTACCGGCACGTAGCCCCGGGCCTTACGCCCTCTGGCTCGTGGTGCGGTGGTCATATCCAGCAGGTACATTGCGTCTTCAATGCGGCTTAGATTTGCTGAACCAGCCGATCGCTCAGCTCTTGCTTTGTTGGTCTCTTGTCCATGCTGGGTATGTGCCGCAGCAATCCGGGCTTTGCCCTCGGCTGTTTTGGGACCTGTGCTGCGCCCGCCGTGGTACTGGCACTTTTGGGTTTTGCTAGACTTGAGCGCAGGCCTACCACATTGGACACCCGTACGGGTACTTTTGGCAGTGCAACGAAGGCATTGGATTTTCCCGTGACTAGAATGGTAAATTTTATCCATGAATCGATAGTTTATATTGCAAGATAAATTTAAATTCAAATTTCCCATATATTTTATGTCAATTCTACCCACTATTATTCACCATCCATTCAAGCCCCTCCGATAAGTTAAAAGCCAAATAAACGGATTTTGAAATTACATACTGTTTAATCAAAAAATTTGAATTCATGAATAAATTATCCACAACCCTAAAAATATTAACCGTCATACTTTTTTCTCTGCACTCTCTACAAGCGCACGCCGACATTTCTTATTGCGTTAAAAACGTTATAACAGAGAAAAGTCTTCTTGACGCAAAAGACGAGTTGGATCGAATTTCGAAAAGTATCCGAACAAAAATAGAGTCCAAAACTTTAGCTTGGAATGAACAGCTCCTTGCAGCAGAGATACTGTACGATGTGATGTTTCGCAGCGCAGAACTACAAAATCATCGGAATATTACATTCCTCAATAGTTTTAGAAAGAAACCTGCGAATGAAGGCGTAGCTAACTTAATCATGAAATTTTCAATTGATCTTGTCTTTACGAAACTCGATGTATCTGAAAAAATTATCCGTATGCAAATACCGTTAATTGACGACTATGAATTATCAAAAAATGCAAGAGGATATCGCGACTTTTTAGAAAATTTTAACAAAAATTCTGTACTTTGCCGGTGATTTATGAAAAATATGCTCTTGTTCTTCTTATCAAGTTTTTTCTCCACTATACTTTATGCGGCCGACTTTAATCTCTGCAATAATGAGTCAAAGATTTACCCATTTACCAGCCGAGCTCAGAAATATGAAAGTATTTCCAAAAGCATTAATGACAGACTACAAAGCAAACTAGTCGATAATTTTGCCGATACTCATCTGGCATCAATGGCCATTATTCATTCCGGCCACATATCAAATATATACAATCAAGTGAGTTATATGCTAATAATGCACAACTCATTAAGAGATGACAACCCCAAATTAAGGCAATCAACAGCTGATTTTATTTCCAAATCTTTTCAAGCCATTAACTTGACAAGATCATCCATGAAGTTTTATATTGAATCCGTCCGCGACAAACAATTACAACGTGATTTTATTGACTTTCGAGTAGAAATTGAAAAGGATATAGATTACTACAAGTCTTGCATTTGAAATTATTATATTAATTAAATTAACCCGAATTATTGTCTAAGGCAAATTGGCAAGAATTTATTTGTTTTGCTGCCCCGCATTTTAAGCTGTTTTAGCCTACCTATTTAAATGACCCGAATCACCGGCCATACCCTCGTTGCTACACCCTGTTGTAGGACGCTTTATAAAACCCCACAGTACGGCTCTATCAACCTCAGCGCAATGGGGTACTGGACAGATGGCCACAAGGAATACGGACTGATGCCCCGCGGTGGCGGGTTGCGCAAGTGCAAGTGCGGCCAGTTCTATCTTTTGCGTGAAGCGATCAAATTGGGACTGGATGCTGAAGCTGACACCCCACCGACTGAGTTTGTCGATGCCGCGGAACTTGCCGATGCTACCCTCTCAACAAGAAAACCAGTAGAGCTTGTGGCACGCCGTCAGTACTGGATGCACCTCAACGACCCCTACCGTGAGTTGTACAGAGCGCACCGAAAGGCTGAAGATCAAGCAGCAAAAGAAAAATGGGATGCCGACTGGCTCGCTGCCAACCCTGACAATCGCACGACTTGGAAAAAAATTGCAGATCGGCTCTTACGCAATAAGCCACCAACACCTCCACCGATGGACACCCGTCCGTTCAGCGCACCTCCCTATCAACCAATCGACCTGCAGGTTCAAAACATGGAGCGTCTGCTTGAGCTAATTCTTGAGAAGTCGCATGAGCCATATGGCCCTGATATGCTGGAGGTAACGGAGTTGTATAGGGAACTGGGCCGCTTTGAAGAAGCGTCAGCGGCACTTAGTCAATGCCCAGCAGATGAGATTGGCATATTGGAAAAGCTCATGGAGAACTTGATCAATGAGTGCCAAAAAGCTCCTATCAGGTATGTTTTGTAATCGATATTCCGATACGCCTTTAAACGATTCATAGAATGCCTGAACTGCATTTAAATCGACCTGTTCAGAAAGCTTTTGCGAATGATCGCGTTTGATCGGTCTCAATGATCAAATCAATTTTGAACCGTCTGCTGAAGATTGCGGCTGCCAATGGTGTAGAAAATGCCATAAAAGTCCACATCGCGAAGGGTGATGACCTTAACGCGCGCGATTACACAGGCAACACAGCACTCATGATTGCTGCGAAAAACAACCAAGGGAACATCTGCAGGTTATTGCTGCAGAACGGCGCAAATCCTTCCCTACTGAACTCAGATGGACAAGATGCAGTAACAATAGCAACCAAAGTGGGGGCGATAGATGCTGCTGCGATCATTCAAACCTTTATCACTGGAAAAGAACTTAGAAGCAACTCTTATCCTGTTGTCAGATCAAGACAACTAATTGAGTCCCCAACAATTACAAGTTCGTCGAAAGATTCGATACAAAAAGAATTTAATTTCCAATCAGAACCCACACTCGAGCCTTTAACTGAACTCGAAACAGAATGGAGCTTTGGCGACTGGGAGCCTGAAAGAGATACGCCACCACCAATAGAAGATCCTGAAATTAAAGCAAAGGCCAAAGAACAGCAGGAAAATATTTCAAAACACATTGCAATCGATAATTCCGTTGAATGGGAGAATTTTGATGTCCTGCTACCTGAGTTCTCGGAACCGACTATTCGAACCGCATTAGCGGATACAAGAGCTGCGGTAAGAAAGGCACTTTTACGAGTGCTCAGAGAAGGTAGCATCCCAGATTTTCAAGTCCAAGACATTTCAGTATCGGAATTTGGAATTGAAGATCTAGATTTTTCAAATAATATTCGTCAAGTCATTCATGATTTAGCTGGGCAGACAGACGAAAGGCATGAATATGTGTCAATCTTCGATGACTTCTCTGTTCATGTAAGTGAAGAGGAGTCAACAGAAGAAGAGCGTACTCTTAATAGTGCCCTCGAATATCTTGACGACCTCTCAAGCTCCAGCAATGAGCCAGGGCGCCTTTATTGGAATGAAATTAGCAAGATCGAGCTGTTGACACGCGAAGGCGAAATTGAAATCGCCAAACGCATCGAAGGCGGCTTGATGGACATGATGGCCGCGATCAGTGCATTGCCCGCTACCATTGCCGAAATCTTGCGCATGGCCAACGAAATTCGTGAAGGCAAGGTCGTCATCTCCACCGTCGTGGACGGCTTTGCCAATCTGAACGAAGACGACGACTATGTGGCCGAAGAAGAATTTGACGAATTCGACGAAGTCGACGACGACGATGGCAAAGGTGGCTCCAAGGCGGTGACGAAAAAACTCGAAGAGCTGAAAGACGAGGCACTCGAGCGCTTTGACCGCATAACCGAATATTTTGAAAAAGTGCACAAAGTGTACGACAAAGAAGGCTGGGGCACGCCCGCTTACATCAAGGTGCAATCTGCCTTGTCTGCGGAACTGATGACAATCCGCTTCACGCCCAAAACCATTGAAAAATTGTGCGACATGGTGCACGGACAAGTCGACGCTGTACGCAGAATAGAGCGCGAGCTTCGCCGCATCATCGTGGAGAAATGCGGCTACCCCCAAGACCTGTTCATTGCCGATTTCAGCGGCCGCGACAAAAACGCCAAACGTGTCGAGTCGCAATTGCTCAACCTAAAGTGGATCGAGAAGCAAGCGGCTGCTGGCAAGAGCTGGAGCGCCGTGATGGCCCGCAACATCCCGCCGGTGCAAGATTTGCAACAAAAGCTGATCGACTTGCAGTCGCAGGTGGTGGTGCCGCTCGATGAACTCAAGGAAATCAGCATTCGCATGAACGCGGGAGAGCGCTCCTCACGTTTCGCCAAGAACGACATGATCGAGGCCAACTTGCGCTTGGTGATCTCAATCGCAAAGAAGTACACAAACCGTGGCGTGCTATTTATGGACTTGATCCAAGAAGGCAACATCGGCCTGATGAAGGCGGTGGACAGGTTCGAATACCGCATGGGCTTCAAGTTCTCGACCTATGCCACTTGGTGGATTCGTCAGGCCATCACCCGCTCGATTGCGGACCAGGCCCGCACCATCCGAATTCCGGTGCACATGATCGAGACCATCAACAAGATGAACCGCATCTCGCGTCAACACTTACAAGAGTTTGGCTTTGAGCCCGACGCCTCGATCTTGGCTGAGAAGATGGAGATTCCGGAAGACAAGATCCGTAGGTTATGGAAATTGAATGGAGATACTGTATCGCTGGATATGCAGGTCAATGAGTCAGGCTGTCCTTTAATCGATCTTCTCGAAGACTCCGGAGAAGCTTCTCTAATCGACGCTACATTGCGATTAAACGCCTATGAGGTGGTAAGACAGTTACTCGACACTTTAGAGCCTGACGTGGCCAAGATTCTAAGAATGCGATTTGGTATAGATCTTTCAACTGATCACACCTTAGAGCAAGTTGGACAGGTTTTTGGCGTCACTCGCGAACGCATTAGGCAAATTGAGGCCAAAGCCCTACGCAAATTTAGGCATCCGTATCGAAGTGACAAACTAAGAGCATTATTGGATTTCATCAATGAACCCAGCTCAACTAAATAAGTCATTCAAGATCAGAGTAGCTCCTCCACGAGCAAGCGCAATGCTGGAGTCATTGCGTGGTCTTGGTTACTCTACTTCTGCGGCACTTGCAGACATTATTGATAACAGTATCTCCGCTGGTGCAACTTCGGCAGATATTCAGTTCAACTGGGCGCAGAAATTAAGCAACATTACCATTCTGGATAACGGTTCCGGGATGAGTGATGAAGAGCTTGAAAGTGCAATGACACTTGGAGAAAAAAATCCACTCGATGCAAGAACGCCAAATGATCTTGGTCGATTTGGAATGGGACTAAAAACCGCATCATTTTCACAATGTAAGAGGCTTACCGTTGCCTCCAAAAAAAACGGTATTACAAGTTGTCTCAGATGGGATTTAGATGCACTCGCCGCAAATCCAGATATGGGATGGGTGTTAATTGAAGGACCGGCACCGGGTTCTGAAGTCCTCATCGAAAAGCTCAAACATTTCGACCATGGGTCAATTGTTGTATGGGAAGTTCTTGATCGAATCGTGACGGAAAGTTTTACAGCAGATGACTTCCTTAGACTCATGGAAGAAAACGTGGAACGGCATCTGGCCATGGTTTTTCACCGCTTACTGGAAGGAAATAATCCAACACTTCGTCTGAATTTAAATGACAGGAAAATCGAACCATGGGACCCTTTCTTGAGCGGACATCCTGCAAAACCGTGGACATCACCTGCACAGCGACACCGAACCTCTTGTGGCGACATTGAGATGCAATGTCATGTTCTTCCCCATCGGGACAGGCTGACCGATCAAGAGTACGAAATCAACGGAGGACCTGCAGGCTGGAATGCACAACAGGGTTTTTACGTCTACCGAAACAAACGGCTGCTTGTCGCAGGGGGCTGGCTGGGATTGGGGCAACCGCGGGCCTGGAACCGTGAAGAGCCTCACAAGCTGGCACGAATCCGACTTGATATTCCGAATACAGCCGATGCAGATTGGAAAATTGACGTCAAAAAATCAATTGCTCGTCCACCTGTTGCTCTGAGATCATGGCTGACAAGCATGGCAACAGACACCCGGGATCGGGCTCGTCGAGTATTTGCTTTCAGGGGTAGTCCCACGAACAGAACGGCTGGAGCTCCTATTGAGCAAGCTTGGAAGGTAGATAGGACCTCCAAGGGGATCCGGTACAGAATAGATGAATCGCATCCCAGCATCTCAGCTGTTTTGGATGCGTCATCTGCCACCCAGCGCGATTTAATTCTGAGCATGCTCAGAGTCGTCGAAGAAACAGTGCCCGTGCAGAAGATTTGGCTAGACACTGCCGAGCAAAAAGAGACTCCTTTAACCAGTTTTGCATCGAGCTCAGATACTGCTGTTATCGGCGTCATGACCACGTTATTTAAGGACATGGTCATTCGCAAAGGAATGACCATTGATGATGCCAAGGCTCGGCTCACTCGTACTGATCCATTTCAGAACTTTGCTCACCTAATTTCTCAACTAACCCTCCCGGAAGTTTGAACTTCATGACTGAGCACACCAGATAGGCATACAAATGAGTGAATTCAACAGGCCAACAAATACCGTCATAAGCAACGCTCAGAACTTGCTAATGGCTGAAGCAACCCAAAATCCAACTGCTTTGCTAATCAAGGAGGTCGTGGAGCGTGCTGCATCTATCATGCCCAAACGAGAAGATGAAGCTATAGACATTGAAGGAGCTATCGCTGAACTGATCCGCCGTTACAGCATTTGGATTGGAAAAAATTCCACGCTTTCGGATGACAGCGACCACGAAGCTTGGTTAGGATCAGCCCGAAAAAAAGGGTGGCGCTATTGGCCAAGGTACCGGGACTTCCTTGAGAGAAAGATGCCTCCTGCAGCTATCGATGCTCTAGAAATTTCGACCGATGAAGTACTAGGATTACTTGAAGATCCTAATCGTTCAGGATCTTGGGACCGAAGAGGTTTGGTAGTCGGACACGTTCAGTCTGGGAAAACTGCAAACTACACAGGCCTCATCTGCAAGGCCGCTGATGCAGGCTACAAGATCATCATCATCCTTGCTGGCATGCACAACAACCTTCGTTCACAAACTCAGATTCGACTCGAAGAGGGTTTTCTAGGTTATGAAACATCGGCTACCAATGATGTGGTTAAGTACATCGGCGTGGGTGAGATGGGACGTGACCTAGAAATAAAACCAAATTGCGCTACGAACCGGACAGAGAACGGAGATTTCAGTACGAGAGTTGCAAATCACCTAGCAATTACTCCAGAGCAGAGACCCTGGCTCTTCGTTGTTAAGAAAAACAAAACAGTTTTGGATCGACTTCTGAAATGGATCAAAAACCATGTAGCCGATGCGCGTGATAACGAAACTGGTCTCAAATATGTCAGCAATTTACCACTGCTGTTGATTGATGATGAGGCAGACAATGGATCCGTGGACACCGGTGAGCAGACTTTTGATTCCGAAGGTAACCCAGATCCGAATCACGAACCTAAGGCCATAAACAGTCGAATCCGCAAAATCCTGCACAGCTTTGCAAAGTCAGCCTATATTGGGTATACAGCTACCCCATTCGCCAATGTATTTATTCATCGGCAAGGACAAACCAAAGACGAAGGGCCTGACCTTTTCCCTAAGTCTTTCATCATCAATTTGGCAGCTCCTTCCAACTATGTTGGTCCAACACGCATCTTCGGACTTAAAGGTGTAGAAGGAAGAACTGGTGGTCTGCCTCTCATGCGTGTTTTTAGTGATCACATGAGTGAAGACCGGAAGTCTGGCTGGATGCCAGAGAAGCACGAAAAGAATCATCAGCCTTTTCACCTCGGAGTTGATACCCTTCCCCCCTCGCTCAAGGTGGCACTTCAGTCGTTCGTTTTAAGCTGTGCTGCAAGAGAGCTACGTGGCCAAGGCAATGAACACTCCTCAATGCTCGTTCACGTTACCCGATTTAATCAGGTGCAATCAGATGTTCATAGACAGGTCAAAGAATATGTAACGAGCCTGCGACAGAGAATTACTCGCGGTGTAGACGACGCTGAAGTTCTGGAGCAAATGCAAAAACTATGGAATGAGGACTTTTCGAAAACCCGATTGGATGTAATCGAGAGACTGACTCAAGAAGAAGAGCAACCCCAAGAGCACTCATGGAGTCAGATTCAGGAAAAGTTAGCTGATGTACTTTGCGACATTGAAGTAAGGATGATCAACGGAAAGGCAAAGGACATTTTGGGTTATGCAACTCCCGGCACTAAAGGTCTCAAACTGATCGCTGTAGGCGGTGACAAGCTCGCCCGAGGTCTCACCCTTGAAGGGCTATGTACCAGCTATTTTGTCCGTACTTCCAAGATGTATGACACCTTGATGCAGATGGGGCGCTGGTTTGGATACAGGCCTGGTTATCTTGATCTTTGCCGCCTCTTCACAACCGAAGAGCTGATCGAATGGTTTCAGGACATTGCCGATGCATCGGAAGAGCTTCGCGATGAATTTGAGGCAATGAAAGACAGTGGCGCAACTCCTAAGGATTACGGTCTGAGGGTCCTGTCACATCCAGTACTGTTAGTAACTTCACCGCTAAAAATGCGGACTGCCCGCGACTTACAGCTTTCATTCAGTGGCGAAATTCTCGAGACTGTAGCGTTGCACAGCTCAACAGACATACTTTTAAAAAATCTTTCTGCTACTTCTAAGCTGTTGCAAGCCTGCGGAAAACCTCATGAGTCACAAGAAATTACTCGCCATAGAGCTGGAAAGGCAAAGAAGTGGACTGGTCATCTTTGGAACAACGTACCCAGTGAGGTTGTTGCAGATTTTTTTGATGCCTATGTGACCCATCCTGCGGCAAGAAAGGTTAACAGTCCACTGATTAGAGACTTCATCAGATCTATGTCGAATATCGGTCAATTGACCTCATGGACTATCTTTATGGCTGGTGGAGGAACTGGAAATACATTCGAATTTTCCAGCGGCCTAAAAATTGACCATATGATTAAACGTACTGCCGACAAACGTACAGATCGCTATGCTATTGGACGACCAGTATCTCCTCCGGATGAGGCCATTGATCTTGATGAGAAAGCTTGGGATGCAGCAATGGCATTAACAGTCAGGAATTGGAATCCGGACCCAGCACGACTTGTTGATGGAAAGAAACCCGAAGCACCTGTCTCTCCTAGTGGCCTTGCAATAAGGCACATTCGAGGTTACGGCGACAAAGAACTTGGAGTTCCAGCTTCACCTGAAAGAGGTCTGCTGATTTTGTACCCTCTGGATCCAGCCCAATCGGGATTCACTCCTGGATTCGAAGACTGGGAGAAGCCGATAATTGCCTTCGGCGTAAGCTTCCCCTCAAGTGATGCTGGTGTGAAAGTCAAATACGCGGTCGACCACTTAACACAAGCACAGTGGGCAAAGGAATATGGCCAAGTTGATTGAAGAAATCCAGCTCGCTTGGGACTCCATCAATGCAGCGCAAGGCTCCTCTGGATGGAACACTGTGGCAGTTTTGCCAACTCACCCTGGAAAATTTCGTGCAGGTCGGAGTTTCCCAGACCAATGCGAAGCCTTGCTCACAGGCTTTCGGACAAGTTCGATTGGACACAGCGAAAAACTTCCCGATGGTCTAGGATTTGAGGTGACCCGCCTTGATGATCAGCAAGATGGATTAACTTGGCTTGCATTGACCAAGAGCCCAAATGGCAATCTTGAACTATTTACGAACATGGTCGCTGATGTTTTGCATGCAGTCCTGACTGCTGATTCGGGAGAAGACAGTCGGGACTTGCGAGTTTTTCTTGCTCGAATACGTGCATGGCAGGAGTTCATGCGGAAAGGATCAAACCTCTTGTCTGCTGAAAATGAGGTTGGCCTGTTTGGTGAACTCACCCTGCTAGGAAAAATGATTGGTGCCGGAGTGTCGCCTGACACCGCCGTCAATGCTTGGGTGGGTCCAACCGCAGATGGCCTCAGAGACTTCGCACTTGGATTTGGCGCGATTGAGGTCAAGACAACTTTGGCCTCAAAAGGATTTATTGCAAAAATTGGCTCTCTAGAGCAACTGGATGACACAAACTGCAAGCCAATTTTCATGGGTGCAATCAGATTAGCTCTCGCAGAAGGCGGCCAAACTCTTCCTGAAAAAGTAGCTGAGATCAGTCAACTTCTAAAATCCGTTCCATTCACTATCACGGACTTCGAAGATAGGCTTGTGGCGGCTAGCTATCTGACCGCCCATGCACCTCAATACCATCGCAGGTTTTCATTGCGGGAAATTTCACTATTGGAAGTAGATAAAGATTTCCCATGCATGACTCACGGTAATGTCAAGCCAGGTGTCGTCAGTGGACGATATGAGGTCAATCTTGAACCCCTTCTCAACCGTGATGTCGGTCTGACTACCGCCATCAAAAAATTAGAATTGATTTGAAAATGGAATTAGCTGAATTCTTGAGAGAAACACAAGCATCAGTTCGCTCTCAAATGCAGGAGGGTGCGCTCTACGAAGAACTCGTGTACGCAGGCATAGTAATGGAGCACATGGCCGAAATCGGTATGACCTTCGAGCCAGTGGAATGTTATTACGAAGGGAAAGTTAGCAACGCAACTCTTCGACTTGGTGGCTATGCCCTATCCGAAGATAACGATCAACTGGATCTGTTTGTCAGTCTTTATCAGGGAGTGGATGAACCAACTCCAGTTCCTGACGCTGAAACCAAGTTGGCAGTAGAGCAATGTCTCCGATTTCTGTCTCTTTGCGCCCAAGGAAAGATGGCATTAAAGCTCGATCCCTCTAGCGATGTCCGCTCGCTGGCTGAAACATTGCAAGCGATCTACAACGATTTGGAGCAGATCCGAATATTCGTAATTACCGATCGCATCGCCAAATCGAAGAGCTTTAAGACAAAGGAAATCAGCGGCAAAGCTATTCGACTAGAAGTAATGGATATCGAACGACTTCATCGTCACATGTCAGAAGGAAAGCCACGTGACGAACTTGTTATTGACTTCAATGACCTCTCTGGACAACCGTTACCCTGCGTGTTTGTTAATGGTCAGAACGATGACTATGACTACGCACTGACAGCAGTGCCTGGCGATGCCCTTCGTCTTCTCTACGAAAAATTCGGAGCACGCTTGCTGGAGGCAAATGTACGGTCGTTCCTGAGCGTCAAGGGTAAAGGTGTAAATGCTGGTATCCAAAACACCCTGCGCAATTCACCAGAGCGTTTCATGGCCTATAACAACGGCATCGTAATGGTTGCAGATGAGATACGCCTCGGACTTTCAAAAGACGGCATGCCCGGAATTGCGTGGTTGAAGGGTTTGCAAATTGTCAACGGCGGTCAAACAACAGCTTCACTATATTTCACAAAGAAGAAATACCCGGAAGTTGACTTAGGAAATGTTCGTGTTGCAGCAAAAATCATCGTCATGCGGGTTCAAGATCCGACCAAGGAAGAAGCTCTTATCTCCGACATCTCCCGCTACGCAAACAGCCAAAACGCTGTCAAGCAATCCGATCTATCTGCCAACAAGCCTTTCCATGTAGAAATCGAAAAAATTTCTAGAACTGTTTACTGTCCTGATGGAGTGAGCCAGTGGTTCTACGAGCGAGCAGCAGGGAGCTACAACACACTTTTGTCCAGAGAAGGCTCCACAGCGCCAAAGCTCAAGAAAATCAAGGAGGCAATTCCTAACAGCCGACGCATTACAAAGACCGACTTGGCTAAATACCTTAACGCTTGGGATCAAAAGCCAGATATTGTGAGTCTCGGTTCGCAGAAAAATTTTGACCGGTTCATGGCCTCAATCGCAGCCCCTGAGGGACAGGAATTACAACTCCCCACTACTGCCGATTTCAAAAAAATGATTGCTAAAGGAAAAATTTATCGCGAGTCTCAAAAGCTGATTCGCCCAATGTTTCAAGCATTTCAGGCCAATATCACTGCCTACACTATTTCTGTTGTTTCGATGTTAATTGGTACAAGAATCGACCTAGAAAAAATTTGGAACAATCAAGCCGTGTCCTCTGAGCTACTAAAACAGATTGAAGTCTGGGCACGGCAAGTTAGCGAGATTCTTCACGAGAGTGCTGGTGGACGAATGATTTCAGAATGGGCGAAGAAACCGGAGTGCAAGCTTGCAATTTTTGCTGCCACATATTCACCGGTAGCTTCAGGGATTCCAGAGGTTCGCTACGATAAGTGACTAACTTTTGAAGGGTAAAGACCAACTATCGCGTCTTCTGAATTTCACGATTAGATGAAGCACTTTGGGCTGAACTAACTTCACATAACTTCGGAAAAAGGGCCGGTCAGCGCTGGACTGACTGAATAAGCCTTAGAACAATTTCACCAATCCTTCTGGCCAATAATGGAGGCACGGCATTACCAACTTGATGGTACTGCTCAGTTCGATTACCTTCGAAAAAGTAGTTGTCGGGAAAAGTCTGCAGTCTTGCAGCCTCGCGCACAGTCAAACTTCTGCACTGAGAAGGCTCCGGATGAATATAGTAGTGACCATCTTTGGCGATATGCGAGACGATAGTAGTCGCCGGCAGGTGACTCAACTGGACACGAAATCTGTCAACAAATGGAGTCGAGTCAGTTCCAACGTTCTGATGGCTTGGTAATAGTGCTTGGGGGAAGTCATTTAGCTTAGGTGACCGTTTTATTTCACGAGCAAATGAAGAGGCAAATAAATACCGATGAAGATCGGATTCCATATGACTCCTTGTCTCGTGGAGAGTTACACCACCAATTCTGGAATCCAAATACCAAGAAGCAAGCGTTCCATTCATCAAAATATCCGACTTGATAAACAAGCCACCAGTCGACTTGTTTTTCAATGACTTCGCAACGGCCCATTTAGCTCGATCGAGGACCTGAATGGGCACACCGCTCTTTTTCTTTGCAAGAATCTTGAGGCCATTTGTGAGTGCTTTTTGCCAATTGGCGATGGAGTCGGGCATCCCTACTGATCTATTTGACAATTTGCTACGAAGTGCTGGCAAGCCCTCTAGCGCCTCCAATGCAGTCATTCGTTGCGACTTTGCCAAAATGAATTTTTCGGGCTGTTGAATCAGGTCTGGGGCCGATTCGGCAATGTCTGCCCTGACTCCGAAAAGAATTACCCGGTGTCGACTTTGTGGGATTCCGTGTTCTTCTGACTTGATGACGAAGTCATCAGGGGTTTGAATTTCACCGGAAACAACAAATGACCGGATGAAATATTCATGGCCGTTTCCCGGTGAACGAAGGTCAGCAAGTATTCGGTCGAAAATTAGTGATCCCGAATGTTGGGAACTCAGGATCCCCTTCACGTTCTCCATGACGAAAACGGAGGGCGAAAATTCTTTGATGATCCGCAGGTACTCGCGATAAAGAAAATGTCGCGCGTCGGCTTCAAACTCCTTGGGGTTGTTACCACGCATTCGGGAGCGACCAGCGAGTGAATACGCCTGACAGGGGGGGCCCCCAATCAAGACCCAGTCCTTTGCCCCATCAAGTCCCGCTCGGATCCATCCATCAATTTCGCTGTGATCATCCTTCCCAAGCTCTGCGCAGCGAGCTTCGCTGTATGCCTTATTTACAAATGGTTGGACCGCTGGATCGTTTTCAAACTGATTTCGAGAGATCTCTCCCCTTATGTATTTGTAGTACGACTCTGGAACTTTGCCAACCGGGAATGAACGAAACAGCGCTCTGAGTGAAAGCGTCTTATGGGCCACGGGATCTTTTTCAATCGAAACGCGAATATCGAAGGCACGCATTCCGCCCCTCTCTAAGGATGCAAACCCTTCGCAAAGACCACCAGGTCCTGCGAAAAGATCTATTACGGGTATGCCTTGAGATTTCAAAGAAGCCATTCGGTTTTCCTATGCGGCCCAGAGCTTACCAGGTCTTAATGCATATTCCCCCTAGTCATAACAAATTCTGCCGATGAACTCTTAGAGGCGCGCATGAAGGGCCTTGACTAAAAAGATGCTCGTCGTTCGTACAGAACGTGGTGAAAGGGAGCCCAAAAAGACACAAATAGAAATTGGTTGGGGGCCGGGGTACTGTGGGGTCAGTGGGGGGGCAAAATTTGACCCAGTGTCGGGATTGAAAACTACACGGGTAAACAAGTTGTTTTGCTACGAGCAAAGCCATCGCTCCAGAAGAGAACCGACGTAGCTTTTGCCCAAGTCGTGACCAGCACCGGAGACAACACTGACAGAAATGCCTGTTAGCCGCCCAAATGCTTGCACATTGGCAGGAATGCTTTGCCAATCCTCTTCACCCACATGTAGTTCGCATCGAGACGGTGTGTTGAATTGACCTGCTACTGCCAAGTCTTTAAGTTTGGTTGGTCTTGGAGGAGAAAAGCTGGTACGTGCTTGTTCATTAGTAAACTCGCCGACGATGGGAGACAAAAGCAAAACCTGCCCGGGAAAAGATGTCATCTCAGTTTGAGCGTGCAGAAACAGGTAAGCCCCAAATGAATTGCAGATCACCTGTGCTTTCTCATGCCAGAAGTGGTTTTGTAGATCGAACTTTATGGTTCGAATTTGCTCATCAAAACCAAGTGTGCGAAAGTCACCACGAGTCTCACGCCCTGTGACATCGAAGCCTCTATCCAATAAAGCCCTGCCCAGACCGGTTGCCAGCTGACCGCCATAGCCGGGCAGGTAATAGATGGTTTGCACAGGTCGAATCGTCATGCTTTGATTGTTATTCAACTTAATGTGTGGTTGTCCAACATTTGACAACGATTCACAAATTTTCAAATAGCCCGTTTAAAACAGTAATCAACGTGTCTCAGGGGACCCATTTAAAAAGTTGGGGGTGGGGGTACGGTGGGGTCAACCGTTATCCAAATCTGACAAAGCATGGGCATTGAACGAGGCATCGACAAGTCAGGATCAGTAATATGACCAAGCAGCCGATTCGCAAACATTCAACCCACTGTTTAGTTGAGCCAAGATTTAAAGGCGGGTAAATTGGTGGGTAGAAATAAAAAATGCGCCAGAAGGCGCATGTTTACTGGGTCATTGGCGGAGAGGGAGGGATTCGAACCCTCGGTAGTGTTGCCACTACGCCTGATTTCGAGTCAGGTACATTCGACCACTCTGCCACCTCTCCTGGGTCGCTGTCGAAGCGCAGATTCTATCAGAGCCCTCAGGGCTTTTTAGGCACCACAACAGGGGCATTTCGAGGCGCCATAGTGATAGACACGGTGCTCGCCACCAACATGCCCCCATCCACCATTTCCAGTGTTGCCGTGCGCTCTTGGCGCGTCATGACCACGAAGCTGTTTTTGCCGCGCACCGACGAGACCACCGTCCAGCCTTGGGCGGGATAGGCCTCTAGGAAGAACCGATAGGCCGCATCAAAATCGCGGCCCACATCCAGCACCACACGGCCCACCCAGCTGTCACCCGAGCCAATGATCAAAGACTGGTCACCACGAATCACGGCACCTGGGGGCAATGGCATTTGTCCCAGCAATTGCTGAGGGTTTTGTACTTTGCCGTCCAGTCCCACGCCGACTGAGGGTGCACTGGTGGGGTTGGCGCAAGCGCCGAGGCCCAGCACACAGACGGCTGTTGCCATCCAAACCCACAGTCGCCGATGGATGTCGTTCATCACGTTACCTTTGGTGAGGACAGTCAAGCGTTTCAAGCGCTCAAGACCGCAAGGCCGCCCATGTAAGGGCGCAGTGCCTCTGGCACGTTGACCGAGCCATCGGCGTTTTGGTAGTTTTCGAGCACAGCCACCAAAGCGCGGCCCACAGCCAAGCCCGAGCCGTTCAAGGTGTGCACCAGCTCGTTTTTGCCTTGTGCGTTTTTGAATCGGGCTTGCAGTCGACGCGCTTGGAAGGCTTCGCAGTTCGATACCGAGCTGATCTCTCGGTAGGTGTTTTGCGCGGGTACCCACACTTCAAGGTCATAGGTTTTGCTGGCGCCAAAACCCATATCGCCGGTGCACAAGCTCATGACACGGTAGGGCAATCCCAGCTTTTGCAACACAGCTTCGGCGTGGCCAGTCATGGCTTCCAAGGCTTCGTAGCTGTGATCGGGATGCACGATTTGCACCATTTCAACTTTGTCAAATTGGTGCTGGCGAATCAGGCCCCGTGTGTCGCGCCCTGCGCTGCCCGCCTCTGAGCGGAAGCATGGGGTGTGGGCGGTCAACTTGATGGGCAAGTCAGCCTCAGACAGCACTTCGTCACGCACCACGTTGGTCAGGGTGACCTCTGAGGTGGGAATGAGGTAAAGGGCTTGGTTTTCTTCGCTGCCGTCTTGGCCACCTTTGTTGGCCGCGAACAAGTCGGCTTCAAACTTGGGCAATTGACCAGTGCCCCGCAGGGTGTCGGCGTTCACGATGTAGGGCGTGTAGCACTCGGTGTAGCCGTGTTCGTTGGTTTGCACATCCAACATGAACTGCGCCAAAGCCCGGTGCAAACGGGCCACAGGGCCACGCATGAAGGTGAAGCGTGAGCCGGTCAGCTTGGTGCCAGTCTCAAAGTCGAGGCCCAGCTTTTCTCCAATGTCCACATGGTCCTTGACCTCAAAGTCAAAAACCGGCGCGGCACCCCAGCGACGCACCTCCACATTGCCGTGTTCATCGGCCCCCACGGGCACCGACTCGTGCGGCAAATTGGGCACGGCCAACAACAGTGTTTGCAGCTCAGACTGAATCACATCGAGGCGCTGGGCTGAAGTGTCCAACTCGGTTTTGATTGCGCCGACTTGTGCCATCACGGCATCGGCTTCCGCGTGTTGGCCTTTGCCCTTGAGCATGCCAATTTGCTTGGACAAGTTGTTACGCTGGCTTTGCAACTCTTCGGTGCGGGTTTGCAGCGTTTTACGCTCCCCCTCGAGCGCTCTGAAGGCCTCAACATTCAGAAAAGCTTGGGGGTTTTTACGGGTCTGCAGACGCGCCACAGCAGCGTCCAGGTCTTTGCGGAGAAGAACAATATCGAGCATGCCGACATTGTAGTGAGGTCGAGCCTGCGCCTGCTGCCTTTGGCACGGGTTTCAGGCAGGTAAGTTCAGAGCTTCAAACCCTTGGGCAAGGGGAATTTGATGGTCTCTTGAATGCCATCCAGCGTGCGCACCGAGACTGCGCCCAGCGTGCGCAGGCGGGCAATCACTTCTTGCACCAGCACATCAGGGGCAGAGGCGCCGGCGGTCAAGCCGACTTTTTGGGCGTTTTCAAACCAAGCTGGATTGAGGTCAGCCGCACTGTCCACCATGTAGGCGGCAACGCCCAATCGGTCGGCCAGCTCGCGCAAACGGTTGCTGTTGCTGCTGGTGGGGCTGCCCACCACAATCACCACGTCGACTTGGGGACTCATGAGCTTGACGGCGTCTTGTCGATTTTGTGTGGCGTAACAAATGTCCTGTTGCTTGGGCTCGCGCACTTGTGGAAACCGGGCTTTGACGGCTGCGGCAATTTCGGCCGCGTCGTCAACGCTGAGCGTGGTTTGCGTCACCACCGCCAACAATTCGGTTTGTCTGGGTTGCACTTTGGCCACGTCGGCCACGTCCTCAACCAAATGAATGCCACTGTCGAGCTGGCCCATGGTGCCCTCCACTTCGGGGTGGCCTTTGTGCCCGATCATGATGAATTCGTAGCCCTCTTTGTGCAGCTTGGCCAACTCCACATGGACTTTTGAGACCAAGGGGCAGGTGGCGTCAAAAATGCGAAACCCGCGCTCTTCGGCTTCGTTTTGGATGGCGCGGCTCACGCCGTGCGCACTAAAAATCAAGGTTGCGCCCGGCGGCACGTCAGACAGTTCTTCAATAAAAATGGCGCCCTTTTCTTTCAGGTCATTCACCACATAGGTGTTGTGCACAATTTCGTGGCGCACATAAATGGGCCGACCAAACTTGGCCAAGGCGTGTTCCACAATGTCAATCGCGCGGTCCACCCCGGCACAAAAACCGCGGGGTTCGGCTAACAAAATTTCGCTCATCACAACACCCCAATCAGTTCAACCTCAAAGGTCACGGGCTGGCCGGCCAGAGGGTGGTTAAAGTCAAACAACACCGCGCCGGCTTCGCCTACCTCAAGCACAGTGCCGGCATACGATCCCAGTCCATCGGGGGTGGGGAACTGCACCACATCACCCGCAGCATATTTTTCGGTGGGGTCACCCAGCTCGTTCAACAGTTTACGAGCCACCCATTGCTGCATGTCCGCAATATGGTCACCAAAGGCCTCGCCGGCCGGAATCTCCATGACCACCCGGGTGCCTTCGCTCAGCCCCAGCAAGCGCTGCTCCACCGCCGGCGACAAAGTGCCCGAACCCAACGACAGCGTTGCCGGCTTTTCGTTGAAGGTGTTGATGATGTCCCCCTGCGGCCCTGCCAGGCGGTAGTGGAGCGTCAAAAAAGAACCGGGTTGGACGATGGTCATAAGGGTTTTGGGAGTGCCGCACAGGCAGCCAAACTGGCATAAAGAAGGCACTATTGTAAAAAGCCCGGCCGACCCATCCCACAACAGGGATAAATCGGACCGACGGCGGCTCCGGGGAGGGGCAAGGAATGAGCATCAAGGACTTGCCGGCTGACGTGCGCCCGCGCGAAAAATTGTTGGCCCGAGGCCCCCAGGCCCTGAGCGATGTCGAGCTGCTGGCCATTGTGCTGCGCACCGGCATGGCGGGCAAAAACGTCTTTCAACTGTCCGCTGAACTGCTGGCCCCCAACGGCGTGGCGGGTTTGCTGCAGGCCTCGGCCCAGTCACTCAAATTGACCAAGGGGCTGGGGCCCGCCAAACAGGCCGAGCTGTTGGCCGTGTTTGAGTTGGCACGCCGCGCCTTGGGCCAGCAGTTGCAACAGCGCGAGGTGTTTCACACGCCAGGCGCGATCAAACACTATTTGCAGTTGCAACTGGCGCACAAAAACCACGAAGTGTTTGCCGTACTTTTTTTGGACAACCAAAACCGCTTGCTGGCCACCGAAGAGCTGTTTCGTGGCACCCTGAGCCAGACCAGTGTTTACCCGCGCGAAGTGGTCATGCGCGCCCTGCACCACCAATCGGCGGCGGTGGTGTTTAGCCACAACCACCCGAGTGGTTCGGTGCAACCAAGCCGGGCCGACGAGCACTTGACCCAAACCTTGAAGGCTGCTCTGGCGCTGGTGGATGTGCGTGTGCTCGACCACATCATCGTGGGGCAAGGACAAGCGTTGTCGATGGCCGAGCAAGGGTTGCTGTAAGCACCGCTAAACTCGGTGTTTTGCTCATCTTTTAACGACCATGTCCCACTACCACCTCTACGCCATTGGCAACGCCTTGGTCGATACCGAATACGAAGTCTCTGACGAATTGCTGAACACCATGGGCGTGAGCAAAGGGCACATGACGCTGATTGACACCCCGCAGCGCGCCGAGTTGCTGACCCATGTGCAAGGTTTGCATGCACGCCGCACCGGGGGTGGCTCTGCAGGCAACACGGTGGTGGCGCTGGCCCAATTGGGCGGCCAAGCGTTTTACTCGTGCCGCGTGGCCGACGACGAGTTGGGCGCTTTTTACATGCAAGACCTGCTGGCCAACAAAGTGGCTACCAACCTGACGCACACCCGCCCCAGCGAAGGCCAAACCGGCAGTTGCATGGTGTTGGTCACGCCCGATGCCGAGCGCAGCATGTGCACATTTTTGGGTGCCACATCGCAGTTGGACGCCAGCGCCCTGCACCCGCAGGAGATTGCCAAATCGAAAATCTATTACATGGAAGGCTATTTGGCCGCATCGCCAACCGGCCTAGAAGCTGCGGTCAAAGGCCGCCAAATCGCCATCGATCACCAAGTGGCGACCGCCTTGACCTTGAGCGATGTGAGCATGATCAATTTTTGCAAAGCCGGGCTTGAAGCCATGCTGGGCAACGGATTGGATTACCTGTTTGCCAACGAAGAAGAGGCGCAAACCTGGTGCGGCAGCACCAACCTAGAGGCCATCTTGGCGCAGCTGTCGCCCTTGGCCAAAACCGTTTGTCTGACACGCGGCGCCAAAGGCTGCATCGTGCTGCAGGGCAACCACCGAACCGATGTGTCCGCCGTGCCCACCCAAGCGGTCGACACCAATGGCGCTGGCGACATGTTTGCGGGCACATTTTTGTATGGCATTACCCACGGCTTCAGCCCGGCACAAGCGGCCGCTTTGGCCAACCGCACGGCTGCGGCAGTGGTCAGCCAACATGGCAACCGCCTGACGGCCACCCAAATGCACGCGATTGCCGCTGGATTCAAGTCGGCTTGAAGCCGCTCAGCTTGCAATGAAATGGGCAGGGGGCAGGGGTCAGCGCTTAGGCTGAGGGGCTGAGTAAGACCAGCAATGCCCCTGCTCCACCCTCGGCGGGTTTGGCCTGCACAAACGCCATGACTTGGTTTTTTTGAATCAGCCAACTGTGCACTTTGGGTTTGAGCACCGAAGTTTTTCCGGGCGAACCCAAGCCTTTGCCATGCACCACGCGCAAGCAGCGCAACCCTTGCCGGTGGGCCAGCCGAATGAATTCGGCCAAGGCCACGCGGGCTTCGTCGGTACGCAAGCCATGCAGGTCAATTTCTCCTTGAATCGACCAGCCGCCTTTGCGCAGTTTTTGGGTGACATCGATTCCAATGCCGGGTCGCCGAAAACTCAATGCGTCATCGGTGTCCAACAGCGTGCTGACATCAAAGTCGTCACTGAGCGCATCGCGCAACACCGCTTCTTCGTCTTTTTGCCGTTGCACAGCCAAAGGCGCGGGTGCTGGCACAAGCAATTGAGTTTGGCCGTGATGCGGCATGCGCTGCACGGCCCCAACCGCTCTTGAAAACAGGTTGGCCTCGGCTTCGCGCTGGCGCTCAGCAGCGACACGCTCGGCCTCAGCAGCTTGCGCTTGTGCGTGCGCTTCGGCCAGTTTTTTCTGGACCTTTTTGAGGTCTTGCAGGGAATTGATTTTCACCCGCGAATCGTGCCACAAAAGTTCAGACCAGACTCAGCAGCAGGGTCTTGGTTCGCAGGGCTTGAGGTGGGCACATGTGATCACCCACAAACCCTCTTAAACACCTCGGTTGCGCATCCAATCGGCGGTTTTGAAAAAACTCTCGTTCAAGCGCTCGCGCAACACCGAATCGACTTGCGTTTCTTGCATGGCTTGGTCCATGCACGCCAACCACTGGTCTCGCTCCAATGCACCAATCGAGAAAGGCATATGGCGCATGCGCAAGCGCGGATGCCCAAAGCGCTCGGTGTAATGCTCAGGGCCACCCAACCAGCCACATAAAAACCAAAACAGTTTGTCGCGGGCGTCTTGCAAGGTGCTGCCATGGGCGTCTCGCAATGCTTGATAGGCAGGCTCCAGGTCCATCAAGTCATAAAACCGATCGGCCAAGGCACGCACTTGCGGCTCGCCGCCCATCCATGCAAACTGGGTCTCAAAAGGGGCTTTGTTTTCGGCAGTCAGGTGGGTCGTAAATCAATGGCAAGAGCGCTCTATTATTCTGCC
>JACCDW010752665.1_pt1 | contig 27265 bp, 17 predicted proteins | sample 7449781 | NCBI WGS metagenome assembly JACCDW01 (sample SAMN15323449, study PRJNA562643) | freshwater metagenome | isolation source: river surface water | place: USA:Blue River Watershed | collected 2017-08-18
CAACAATGTCAATAATATCTCCTGGTCTAAAAGAATGAGATCCTGTGCAAGTCAAGATTGTTCCATTGCCGGAAGCCACAGTAATTCTTACCTGGTCTACGTCTGACACATATCCTCTAGAAACAATTGGTGCACGAAACATTTCAAAATCTAGGGTTGTTTTATCAGAATAGTCATCAAAGTAGTCACCCTGTGCAATTGCTTTAGCACCACAACCAAAAGCAATATAGGAAGCATAAGCTGGAGTTTGGCCAATTAGGTATTTGGCTAAAATATTTTTACCAGTATTAGTAAGCATTAGGCATTTCCTCCATTATATATTGTATCATCTAAGACAGAGGATCGCTTCATAATTTGTACCTCAATTTGCTCATCACTCTTAAGATTAATAACGTTAATTACCAAGTCATTGGTGTCTTCATCGATATAGACTATTTGGCCAAATGGGCCAGTTCCATATTCTGGGACTTTTTGCTCCATCTTAATAGGAAAGTTTTCAAAATATGTATCACTAGAGCTTTGGAGTGGAATTAAAGACTTTGGTCCATACCTAAGTGCAAGGCTAGAGACATTTTTAATTGGTGTGTAAACATTGCTTTTGCCAAAAATGGTATCATTTCTAACAATGGATATAAGCTCTTTGCTTGTAATATTTTCAAAAAACAATGCTTGAGCTTGCTCAGATATTACTGTATTTGCATTTACAATAATGTCTGGCCTTGCAGATTTAATGGCATCTGCAATATTCATTTGATTCCCTGACTGCGATGGTAGCTCAGGGGTTGATGGAACACTTGCCACTATGACACCTCGCTTAGATATACTATCATGTCTGGTCCTGATGCATCTCTTGAATACTCAATATTATATACTACAAACTTTTTAGTAGCAGGGGCAGCAAGTGCTATGTCTGGATTATCGCTTGCTGTAATGTTTACAGACACTAAATCTCCAAGCTGTAGCATTGGGTTTGCAAATACTTTAAGACCTAAAGAAATTCTTGGCTTCATAATTTTTTCAACTAGCCAGGCCATTAATGTGTCTGCCTCATCGTTTGACTGAAGGTATGGTAGTGTTAGGTTAAAGTCTTTTCTTCCATACTCTAGCCTACTTGCCTTAATTTGGAAATACTCTTCTTGAACTCTATCTGGAGAGGTTATTAGTTCATTATTAAATAGTTGAGGATTTGAAAAGCTTCCAATTTTGCTGAAATAGTCATCAACTGTATACTCTGAGTTTGTCTCTTGGGTAAAGGTTACACCTTGAATTTGCAAGGCGTTCTCTTTTCCATCTAAAACAATTGCAGAATCTGTTGCGTTAAAGATTAGGAACTCTGCACCATATGCCCCTGCAAAAAAGCCAGATGTAGTGTATCCCTTTAGCTTTGAAAATGTTGGAACGAGATATGCTAATAGTGCTGGGAATGCTTTATCATATCTAACGTTAAAGTATGCAGCCTCTCTCATTATTGTTCCAAACTCATCATAGTACATTGAATATGCTGGTGGCTCTGCAGGATTTATGCTAGATAGATATGAAGACTGAACAATTCCACTAATTGCAAACTTACTATATGCCTGGTCAGCAGAGATTGGATCTTTTGTAAAAATCTTATTGCTTGGTAAGTTTAAAGACGTTGAAGTATTTTGAGAATAATTGTTTGTTATAGCATAAACATTTTCAAACATTGCCCTTGAACTGCCTCGTATGAACAATGCCATGTTGTTAACAAGTGGTAGTGGTGACTCATCGTCAACAATCTGAATAAGGCTATTATTTAGGTATAGATAAAATCTTCTTGTAGCACCAATATCTTGGTACTCTATGGCTAAATCATAAACTGATGGTGCTTCTTCTGCAACGACCCTAGATTGACCAACCTCTTGTCCAGAATTTGAAATAATGCCAGCATAACCACCCCATAGCTTAATTGGAATTGCTTTGCCATTAGATCCAACAACCTTATAGAAGATAACATCGTGAACATTTTCGTTGTTAACATATGATGTAATGTTATCTGCTGTTAAAGCTGCAATTTCAAAATAGTATCCAGTGTTTTTGTTTTGATCCACCATAACTGATAGACCAGCACTAGAGCCTCCAATAGTTGCAAGTTGTTCTGGGGTAACTTCTTGAACACCGTAAAACTTCATAACACCAACAGGTGTCTGCAATCTTATTTCATCATTTTCTTGCTTACCAACTATACGAAGTCTTGTACCAAAGTGAGTATATGCATTATTCAATGGCTTATAAATGTAAGATAGGTAATCAATTGGACGCTCTGTTGCTAAATATGTACCGCCAGAAAATATCAGGGCAGATGACTGAACAGATCCTGATTGAACAGAGTATAGTCTCAATGCATCATTTTCAGATAGAATTGAGTTTGACAGATAGTTTTTAATAATTCCATTTCTAGAACTTCTAATTCCAATATCATTGGCTTGTCCAGCAGGAGAAGAAGATGTGGGGTCATCATACTTAGAAACATATGCCTTAGCAAAAACACTGTCTACTTGTTGAGATGGCGTATTTGGAAGGCTTGTCCCAAAATTAAATGAGTTTTCAGTAACTGCTGTAATAACATACTCACCATCAATAGCAACATCGTTGCTAATATTTTCTAAATAAACAGTATCTCCAACAGCAAAATTATGATTTGGATATGTTGTAATTGTTGCAATACTATTTAAAATAACAAAGTTATTAACAAATACTTCTGAAGACCTATACTTTTTATTTGTAAAAAGATATTGAGAGTCCATTTTTACACCACGAACATTGGCATTGTCTATCCAATATTTATCAATACCAGCTGGGTGATAGGCTGGCACAATATCTCCATCTGCATTAACTGTTCCTGTACCAAACTGACATCTTCCAGATTTTGCTACAGCTCCTGGCTTTAACTTAGTAACTCCATTAATTGTCTCATAGTATGGCTCAGAATATATTCTAAGCAACCCAGTTGGATACATTTTGCCACTAAATGGAAGCTGTGAAAAATATGTTTCATATTCTCTTAAGCTTGAAATCCAAACAAGATCTCCTGTTTCTGGAGAAAGTCCTGGGATGCTATATTGAACAGCATCATATCTTATAACTTCAGCGTTGGCATAAAGATATCCAGAATATCTGTTTATAAAGTAAACAGCTTCACCAATATCTATTGTGTTATTAAAAATTTGATTATTTGAAACATATGGGTGTTCGTCTATCAAGTCTACGCTTAATGGCATTGCTGCCAAGATAAATGAATTTTCAATAGCAGCACCATTTTGCTGTAGCCTTGCCACTTTCTCAGAAGATACATCCCATAGCTGAGACGAAGCATAGACCCACATCTGATCCTGCTCTAAATTAGTCTGATAGATATTAGAGTAGACTGGTGACTTCTGAATATATCTTGAAGTATATTTTATAGTACCGCCATTAAAAATTGATTTGTTTTGAGAACTAATATCAATTATGTTTGCTAGCTTATCCTGAGTTTTTTGGTTTTGAACAATACCAGACTTTTCAAAATCAATTGACCCATTGAATACCAGGTCAATGTCTCTTTGGCCATCATCTGGCAAAATATAGCCTCTTGACATCACAACAAAGTTATTATATTCGTCAAAGAACATTGTGTACTGGGTTGAAATCGCCAATTGCTGAAGCACTTCTGCAACTGATTGTTCTGGCTTAACGAAAAAGCTATTTATGATTGGATCTGATTCGCCTTCATTGCGAATAAATATATAGTTTGTAAATCCAATATAATCTAGCAAGGTACTTACTGCAATTCCTAAAGACACATTTTGTATAAATACTTGTGGTGCAGTTGCATTTTCAAAATAAAAGTATAGGTCTCTAAGATTTATAGATACAGATCTTTCTTTACTATTAACTTCTGGAAAACCATCTGAATACATTGTCTTAATTGGAACATAGTAGTCTATTCCATTGACATTTTCAATAACTTCTTGAAACTTTATTTGTGTATTTTGAGACCAAACATTTGACAAAATACTATTTTCGTTTTCTTCAGAAAATGCTAAGTCATAGTCAAAAATAGATATTTGTCCAGTACCAGCCATTAGCTGTCCAACTGGCAAACCACTAACTCCTAAATCTGATGCTGGCTTTTTTAAATTAAATGAAGATACTCTATCAGTCAGATCAATAGCTAATCTTGGAGAAAGCTCTATGAGATCGAATACTGCATCGCTTTTGTTCATTGTTTCTACAACAATTCTTAGTCCAGAAATATATTCAAAATCTCTATACTGAAGTTTTGATGTACTTGGGTTTAAGAATTTAGGAGGGTTAGTTAGTTGAGAAATAAATCCAAAATTATTTTGCTCACCCTCGTTTCTAACCTGCCAACCATATTCTGGAGTAAATGGGTCATCATAGTCTTCTCCATTCCAGACATAGTATTGGCCTGGATTAGTATCTGTTGCACCAACCAAGTATGCATATCCTAGAATAGAAACTGGTGGCAATGCTAACGAAGAAGTATATTCACCTGCATATTTAAAATAGCTAGAATATTTTTCTGGTATTTTTAATCCATAGTAAATCTCTACATATCCATCTGGTCCAATAATAGGGGTTCCATCACTTCTTACGCTACCCTCATCAAAAGAGATTGCTGTTATCCAGTCATTGTTTTCTAAGTACTGAATAGACCATCTTTTTGGAACAGACATATTTTCTTGACCAAAAAATGGGTCATCAAACTCTTCAGATACTTTTTTAAATGGACCAAGGTTGACATCTCCAACACCTGTCTGCATTTTTACAACTATTCTATTTGTAGGAACTTTATCCTTATACACAACAAATGGTGCAACATCATCAACATAGTATCTTTCATTGACATAATTAATTGCAATGCCTCGTTCAATGCCGTTTTCTGTACGATAAGATGACCAATACTTAAATGGATCATCTTTGTGAGCCATATAGTACCTTGGTCTACGATATGCAAATTGACTAGGGTTATTAATATACTGCCAATCTGTTTCTAGATATCTTAATTTATTTACACCAGATCTTGGTCTAAACTTTCCAAAGCAATCCTCTAAAGAATAAAGCATTGCTTCTTTTTCTTTTTTAGTTCTAAATATTACTGGTGTATTTTCTGTTGAGTCAGTAAACCCACCATCTACAACAACGTCTGCATCTGTTGCACCTGTATAAAAGTTGCCCTCGTCAGACACATCAAAGCTGTTTTGCAGAGACGCATACCTGGATTGCTCAGAGATTGGCCTAGATATTCTTTCATATGGACGATATCTATAATTACCAATATTAAGAATATTAGATGAAGAATTTAGATTAATTTCAGCAGTCACAAAAGAACTACTCTTAATTGTTGCTGAGGTTTCTAGATGATTTAGAAGTTCTTCACTTTGCCACATCTTATACCTCTTCTAAAGTAAAAGATACGTTCCAAAAGTCATGATTGCTGCCACCACGCTTTACGACAGAGTAAGAAAAATCTGAGAAAAACATTTCAATAACCTGATTATATTTGGGCAATGTGTTTAGGTTAACTGCTTGAGACTGAATTGTTCCAGCCTGATTGTATTTATCGTATGCCAAGTAAACCCAAAATGGTCCTTTGTTGTTTTCATACCAGTCTAAAATTTCAACACCACCTGCACCACCATCAGTAGTATACTGTTGATCTTTATAGAAGGGTGAGCCAATTGGTGTAACTGGTTTATTTGGAGTGTTGCTGTTATTATCGTGATCTACTGAGGTAACAAGCGATGTTGCAGCACCATTTTCATTAAAGCTTGGAAATACTGAGAATCCTCTTGACGGAAGCATATTCCATGTAACGGTCAAGGTTCTTTTATCTGCTACGTGATAAGAACGCATTCTTCCATTAATCATTCTTTCACGCTTTTCAATTCTTTCTATTCTAAAATCTAAAGGCTCTCTATTGTCATCAGACAATATCATAAATACATCGTCAGACTGCTGACCTGAAAGGATATCATATCCTTCTGGAACATGGTATGGTTCGCTTTCTACTAGCTCAACTACTCCAGGATTATTTGCAAAAAGCAATGCCTGTGGTCTAGCATACTTTTTACGACCTTGCAAATATACAGCATTACTCATTAAAATCTATTTCCTCTAAGTCTTTGTGAATCAATCTGCCTAATCTGTGTCATTACTGCCTTGGCAATTTGATCAGGGTTAGCGTCAGATTTCACGTTAACATTTACCTCATAATTATACACTGAATTGCCCTTGTATGTTCCCTTATTTATTGCCTTAAGGTTTTCCTCACCAAATTTTTCAACAGCAAACTTCCTTACAACAAACTCTCCTGGCGTAAGCATAGCTGGCACGGTATCTGTATTAATACTCTTAAACATTCCACCCTGGGCCTTATAAGGAATTAGACCACCCATTGGGTAGTAGCCAATCTTTCCACCACCTGCAAATCTTCTAACCATGCCACCATTTGCAATATATTGTGGAGTGGACGCTAGCTTGGCCTGGGCTGCAGACACAGCTTGAACATACTTAGCTCTATCTGATCCAACATACTTTGTGTTTAGCTCTTTATTTGCATCTGCAATCTGCTTTTGGAATGTTGGCCTTGCAGCAGGTGGTGCAGCATTCATTTGCTTTGTCAAGTTTGAAATTTTTGCTAACAAAGCAGCTCTTCCATTAGTCCAGTCAGTAAGTGCTTTATTTGCTGTATCAAGTGCTGCTTTTGCTGTAGTATAAGCAGGGTTAAGCTTTTTACCATTTCCAGAGCCAGTATTTCCTGATCCTGTATTTCCAGTGTTTCCTGTTTGTCCTGTATTTGCTGGAGGAACAACTGCAACGCTTTCAGGAGTAACAGTTCCAACAGCCTCCCAGGCCTTTTTAATTTGTTCAACCATTTCTTTAGCTTTAGTCAAAGAGGTTAGGTATCCGTTAGACTTAAACATTGCTTGCTCTGCTTGGTCACGCAATTGCTCCCACTCAAGTCTTTGTGCCTCAATTTCGTCAAGCTTTGCCTGTTTGCTATCCTGTATAGTCTTTAGCTTATCTTCTGCAATCTTTAGGGCACTCTCTGCTTCTTTTAATTCAGTCGTAGTAATTTTATAAATACTATCTTCTAAGTCACGAATCTCAGCAAGCAGTGGCTTTCTCTTTTGCTCTATTGCATAAATTTGATCCTGAATAACCTGAATTTGTGCTTGCTTAGCTTCTCTCTGTTCTTCAAGGTTAAAGATTTGCTGACTAATCTCAAATTGTCTTTGTTCAATTTGCTCTCTAGTTAATCCAGAAGCAGACCTAATCTTAGCAAGCTCATTTTCTCTAGCAATCTCTATTGCCTTTGCTGCTCTTTCTCGTGCTCGCTTTTGCTCTTCTTGTCTAGCCCTACGCATTGCACGAATAGCGTCAGCTGCATTTCCACTGGCAAGTGCGTCTGCAACATCTAGTCTTTCATTATCTTGTGCAATGATTTCAGCATTTAGCTCATTCATCTTTTCTAGAGACTTAACTTGTGAATCAAACTTTTCATTTACCTTTTCAGCAGCACGATCCATTAGCTCTAGCTCATTTGCTAGATCAGATGACTCTTCTTGCAGAGAAGCAACTGGTCTATTAAAGTTTAGCTCAATTTCACGTTCTATTGCAGAAATTGATTCATTGAGTGCCTCAATTGGTCTATCAATTGTTAACTCAATTTCTCTTTGTTTTTGCTCAATCTTAGTTTCAATTGCAGAAATACCCTGCTGAATTGTATCAATCTTTTCTTGAGCAGCATCGACACCAGCTTGTGCAGCTTTTTCTTGAGCTGCAAATGACCTTTCAATCTGTCTCTCTTGTAAGTCAAGATATGACATTTGCCTTCCAAAGGCTTCATCAAATACTTCCATCATTCCTTCTGGAGTTGCCATATCAAATGCTATTTTAATTCTCTTTGTATCTGGAATCTGCTTAATAAAGTCTAGAATTCTTTGAGAATTAATCTTTCCATCTTTAAGGTCATCAAAGAATGCCCTTGCTAGATCTGGGTCACCAAGAATATCATTGATATCTTGTAGCGACAGCCCCATCTTAGATAGCAGTGGCGTAATCTTAGTAAATGAACTTAGAAGAGAATTAGTTGCTTGTCTTTCAGCAAATACCTCAACAAGCTTTGATCTCTTTAGTGCACCATCTGCTTGCTTAATTAACGATACTAGCTGTCTCCACTTATCAGTTCCCACTTTTGTGGTTGCAACAGCTGCTGCCACGATTGGATCCTTTGCTGCTGCAAAAGCCTGGTTTGCAGATAGCTTTGCATTTCTTAGCTTGGTATAAGTTATTGAAAGGTTTTGTGCCTCTGACTTTTGCTTCTTTAAGTTTTCAACTGCTTGCTCAAAGTCTGATTTTTGGCCACCACCAGTTGGAGTTGATAATGGTGCAGATAATGTTTCAATTTGTGCAAGCTGATCTACAAATTCCTTGTATGTACCCTTTGCCATGTTTGCTGCTGCTGCTGCATAGTAAGTTGAATTACCAATTACCTCTAGTGCTTTTGCAGTAGACATGCCATTTTGAGTTAGCCAAGAAAGAACATTATTTTGTTCTTGAAGCTTAGTTATTTGATCAGTTAGATTGGCTGATGCTTGGGCATTGTTTACAGCCTCTATGCTTGACTGCCATTCCTTATATGCAGCTGCAGCTTCTTGGGTATATTTGGTTGTACCCTCTTCCAAATCTTTTTGTTTAGCTGTTGCAAAAATATTATTCCACTTTGAGTCAGTTAAAGCATCAATGGCTTCCTTTTCATTTAGACCTGCCTCAACCAATAATGGTGCATCTTCTATAATCTGCTTATTTCTAGCAATTTCCTCATCAAATCCCTGTAGGTCTAATCCAGCCTGCGTTGCTTTTGCCCTAGCCTCTTCTGCCTTTCTTGCTTCTTCAGATGCCCTTGCTGCATTGTTAGTTTCTCTAGTGAGACGCTGACGAATGTCATTTGCTCTTGGACCATTCTTTATAAGCTCTTGAATATCTGTATCATCAAACTTTATGCCCTTTGCCTGTGCCTCAAGAAGTAGTAGCTTATCTCCCTGGTCAACAACCTTTTCTATTTGGTCAGCAAATTCTGGCCATTGAGCTGCCATCTGATCTATAGCAAGTCCACGAATAGCTGGATCTAAGGCTGTAATGCCAGCAATGATATTGTCAAATTCTGCATTATACTGGTCTACAGTCATAAGGCCTAGAGTAAACTCTTTATTAAGATTTTGAATCTGAGATGTAGCTGCACTTGCTGCAAGACCAACCTTGGCCATAAGGTCTGCATCCTGAGTAACTGATCCCTGAGCTGCTAGGCTATATCCACCAACAGAAGTTACTGAACCTTGTGGCTGACCTAAAGTCATACCACCAATAGATTGTCCAGGTGCAGTTTGTGGTGGCAACGTACCAAACGAGAATTGTCTTCCACCAAGATTCTTTCCAGTTTCTGCCTGGAAGTTATTAAATTCTTCTTGAACTAACGCAAATGCCTGTGCAGCTGTTTCCTTAATTGAGCTTATATCTAGTTTTCCTTCAGCATTAACCTTGATAAAGGATAGGTCTAATTCTTCTCTTTCAGCTTCTTTCTTTAATTCCTCTATAATACCAGCGATTGTTTCTGGAGCAAAGCCCTTTGCATCAAGTTGTAGTGCTAGATTAGCTAGTGCAGCCTGAGCTGCCTTTGGAGCACTATTTGATATAGCAAAAAGTACATCCTCAAACTGCTTCCTAAATTCTTCGCTATCCTGTCTTAGGGTCTCAATTGAGCTTCTTGTCTCATCTGATACTTCTACGCCTGTAGATCCAGTTGGAGTATATCCTTCTCCGAATCCAAGATTTTGAATCTGTGTTCCTGTAGCTTCTGCTAAATACTTTAGTTGATCTGCAGTTATATTTGCTGCATTTCCAAGACCTTCGATCTTCTTTCTCTGATTTTCTTGTGCATCAGATATCATCTGGAATATACTAAATGCTGCAATGGCTGTACCAATTACTGGCAAGAATCTCATAAAGCCACCTGCTACCTTGCCAAAGACACCATTTAGGTTAGATGCAACACTAGTTAGATTTTTAAATGATTGTGTAATGCCACCTTGGAAAATCTTGTCAATACCTGCCCTACCCTTAGCACCAGCCAAACCTGTTCTTAATGCTCCAGGAATATCTTTAAAGAATTCTGCAATTCCTGCTGCCTTTGTAGTTGCAAGTCTCTTTAACTCTGTGATTCTTGCAATTTCAACCACGGCAGTTAAAGCCATAAGTGCAGTTGAAAGACCATAAATAATATCTGTTGTTGCACCAAGTTCTCCACCGAACATGCTAGCTAGCGTAGAGATGCTGCTAAAAGCAAAAGAAAGTTGCATAACAGAACTATTTATTGACTCAAAATTAGTCTTAGTCTTTTCAATTACTGGATTAAGCTTTTCTCTTAGCAGTGCACTGGCATCATTTTGTGGACCAAATATGCGTGGCCCTGCATTTGCAGCATATACTGCTGGATCTGTAGTAACTCTTCTTGGACCCACCCTAAATACTCTAGCATTTTGAGATTCTGCACCTTGGTTAAGGCTTTGTGCTAGCTCAACACCTGTTTGTGCAACATCATCTTTTCCAGCCTTCAATGAGTTATCTAGTCCATCTACAAGGTCATTACCAGTTTTTGCAGTTCTGCGAGACGGAGACTTTGTTTGAGCTGCCTGCTCTAAACTATCACTTAAATTATTATTAAAGTTGTCTACTATTTGCTGTGCTGCTACACGATTTCTTTGAGTTGTCTCAGCATCTAGTGCTCTAGCATCTCCAGCAACTACTGTTAACTCAGCATACTTTAAGAAGCCCTTAGAAACTTGGCTAGATAAATCAGTATTTGTTTTTACCTTTGTTAGCAAAGAAGAAAGTGCTTGTTTTTGAACTTCCATTTCATCAGAAGTTAGGGCAACTCCATCACTATACTTTTGTTGAATTTGTGTAATCTGTTCTTGAGCAACACCAATTTGCTGCATCTCGTCAAGCACTGCCTTTTGATTTCTAGTACTTGATTGAAGAATTTGAGAAAGCCTATTTTCTGCACCAACCTGGGCCTCCCAAAGATCACTTGACCAGGCCTGCTTACCCATCTGCTTCTTGTCAACTTTAACAATGTGGGCACGATCAATTTGTGTAGCATCTGAAATATCTTGTGCTGTAAATCTTACTTCTTCTCCAGCTGCCTTGGCAGCCTCATTTGCAGCCTCCATATGTTCACGAATCTTTTGTGCATGTCTTTCAGCTCTTGCATACTCTTCTAGACCTGCCTGACCACGTTCATCAGATAGTTGCTGCTTTACGGTTCTCTTCTCTCCAAATTTACTTGCACTAAACTTTGCTTCTGTAGTAAATGATTCTGGCAGATCTTTTGCCAGACCTTTCATTACTGTAATAAACTCATCTTTAGTTACTTTTGCACCAGCAGCAAGTTTTGTAAATGCCTCGTCTAGTACATCATCCATTCCCTCAACTTGCTTAACAAGACTTTCAATTGCTCTTAAGCTATTTAAGTTTGGAACGTATAGCTCTACTCCAGATGGAGATGATATTGTTCCTCCTGGTCTAGCAGCTGCTCCCTCTTTTCCAAGTTTAAATCCAGGAATGTTGTCAGCAATCATTCCCTGAATTAAACCTGCATACTTCTTTGTCATCTCAGAAGGGATTACTGCTTCTCCTGGCTCCAACATAGCAGGAACTTTATCTCCCTTGCCAGATCCAGGAACAACTACTATTCCTCCATCTTTCATCTTTCTTGGAGCTGCTGTTTGAGCTGCCTTACCAATTGTTGTTGGCATTGGTGCACTAGCAAACTGACGCTGTCTAGCAATTGCTCTGTCATATGCAGCAACTAACTTATCTATAGCAAGTGCCTCAGATGTAAATGCCTGAGAAAGATTCATGTGTGCTTGCTCAAGAGAAGCAGCAACAGCTAGTTCCTCTAGCTGCTTTTGTGTCATATATTCTGTTTGCTCACCAAGAGTTTCTGATGATTTACCAACATTTGTAAATACGTTTCTTACTGCAATAAAGCCCTTGATTATATTTGCAACACCGTTAGCCAAAAGACCAAATGTCATAATTGCAATAGGACCAATTGCACCAAGTAATCCAATTAATCCACCAACAAACTTCTTGACACCCTCATCAAGATTATTAAAGTTTTTCAACACATCAGCTGCAAAATTAATTAATGGTGTAACAATCTCTAAGAATAGCTCTCCAACTGGAGCCATTGCAGCTTGTAGATCTTCTACTGCTTTTCTAAACTGCATCATTGCAGAAGCAGCAGTCATTCCAAGTTCTTTTTCTGACATCTGTGCTAGCTCACCAGCAGATGCTGTTGCTAGGTCTAATACTCTAGATGCCTGGCTACCGTCTCTGATGACGTTGTCAAATAGTGTTGAAATACGAGCAAACTGGAATTTACCAAATAGCTGTTCAATAGCCTGTGCTCTTGCTAATGGGTCTAGGGCATCTAATGCAAGTGCAAAGTCTAATACTGTATTTTTTAGGTCTCCAGCATTTCTAGAAACAATGTCACGGATATTGATTCCCAAGCCAGCAAGCATTTGTGCAGCTTTTTCTGTTGGATTAATCAATGAAGCAAGACCAGACTTTAGGGCGTTAGCACCTTCAGATGCGTTTACTCCACCTTCTTTCATAGCTGCAAGGAAGAATGCTAAGTCTTTAACATCTCCACCAAGAGACTGAATAACTGGGGCAACCTTTGGAATTGCAGTAGTAACGTCATCAAGCGATACGACAGTCTGGTTTTCTACTGCGTTAAGGAAGTCAATAGACTCTGCCAAACTCTCAGAAGAAAGTCTAAAAGCATTTTGTAGAGAAATGGTAGTTTCTAGTGCTTTTTGCTGCTCTAGCTGACCAAGAATAGATAGCCTAATTGACTGCTCTGTCTGTCTTTGTAGATCTAGTCCTGCGAAACCTGCTGCTGCAGCTTCAGCTGCAATTCCAACAGTTTCAGAAACTGCAATGCCATACTTAGTAAATCCACCAGCTAGATCTTGAATTCCACGAAGTGCTTCTTCTCTTTCTGGTCCAGTTGTAAATAGGTCACCATAAACTTTTCTAAACTTAATTACTTGCTCTTCAAGCTCCATAAATGCTTTAGCAGCAGTAGAACCAAAGATAGATAGTGGAATGGTAAAACCAACCATAAGCTGACGACCAGCCCACTGAGTATTCTTACCAAAGTTAAGAAGGTTTGTGGAACCTTGCTTTAAAAGCTGATTAAGGATTTGTTGCTTTTGTGCAGCAATTGCTGTTTTGGTTCCAAGGTCTTGCAGGTCTAACGCAAGAGGTCTAACCGCAATAGCCTGCATTGCACCAGAAGCATCTCTGCCCAATTTAATATATTGAGTCTGAAGATCTTTGACTCTTTCACGAGCAGTCTTATTTATTACTTCTAGTTCATTTTGAAAATTTTGTCCAAATGTTTTAGTTGATGCAGCAGCATATCTAAAGTATTGTCCAAAAGAAAGCTTATTCTTTTCTAAAGAGTTTGTAAATGCTTCAGTGGTAGTCTGAATTGATCTGATATTAGCAGAAAACTTGCCAGTAGCGTTTATACTACTGACAAGCTCTTGCTGATATTTGGATGCAGCAGCTGCCTGAGCAGCTGTACCACGAGCCATAGAGGTTTGAAAATTAGAGATTTCTCTCTGTAAAGCCTTGATAGCTTCTAATGCCTGGCTGTTATCTATGCCTATACGTATATTAGACTCAAAATCAGCCATTAATTAGCACCTCTTGTAAAATTTACTTGCTCATACCCATGGCTTCTGCCATCTTAATTCCTGCTGCTTCTTCAACAATCTGGTAAACAGTAGGAAGGTCGATGTTGTCCTCTAGTGCTGCGAGATCATCTGCAATCTCTGGCTTGTACTGACGCATAGCGATCTGTACGCACTCTAGCAAAACACCAATAGTCTTGTCATTATCATCTGCTACGTTTACGATTTCATCAAACTTCTTCATAAACTTTCTTAGCAAAGAGACCTTTAGTGGTCTTACCTTAATTTCAGTACCGTCAATAAGTACTACGGTTTTTGCTTCGTTAATTGTAGTATTAGCCATTTTTCTCCTTTAAACTATAGTTATTAGGCTATATAGATTATATCACATAGGGGGTATAAAAGTTAGTCTATTCTTTCATAGGACAAGCCCAGACCTATACCAAACCCTGCTTTTTGTGCATTAGCACCCTGAAAAGCCACAATATCATTTGGGTTTTCAGTCTTGCCACGACTAAAGACCCTAGCCTTCATTTTTTCCCAGGCATTGCTATCATTATTCTTTTCAATATCGATACCCTGAATTGCAGCCAAGAATTTTCTTTCAGCATATTCTGATTCTCTTTTTGCCCTCAATGTTTCCATTAGTTCTGGCATAGATAGAGATGTTTCAAGCTCTTCATAGTCTTTCCAAATTCCCAAAAGAAAAGCCTCAGATTCTAGTTTTGCTAGGTCAAAAGTATTCCAGTCATTATCTGCCTCTAGATCTTCTGCCCTAACTTCCTCTTTTTCTTGATTGCTTTCTTTAGCTAATTTTATACCAGCCCCAATTTCTAAAATTTTATACGCTGTTGGTAAATCTACGCTATCTTCTACGTCTTCTATAGTTTTCAATATTGGATAATACTGCTTCATGGAAACTGCAACACATTCCATAATTGATTCCATAATCTGTTCTTGATCTTTAGATGGCTTTAGCTTATTATCAAAAATATCCATTACCTGTCTTAAGTACTTTATCTTAAGTGGTGTAATGTAAACTTCTGTATCATCAATTAGGAAGATGTTTCCTGCGTCATATATCTTAGTTGCCATCCTACTATTATAACAAAAAGCTGCCCCAGCCGTAGCCAGGGCAGCCCTATTAAGTTATAAGCTAGTTTTTATGAACCAGCTGGGATAACACGGTCGACAATCTTACCGTATGAACCTGCGTCATTTGGAAGCAGACGGAAAGAAACTTCGAACATGGTAGGCTCATCACGCTTTGCGGATACTGTTACGTTGTCAATCGACAATGCACGGTATGCTACGTAGACACGCTCAATTGAAGAGCCTAGCTCACAGTCTCCAGTACCTGGACCAACTGCAACTAGACCACGCTCAACTGGACACTCTCCAATGTCACCAGAGCTTAGCTCTAGCTCCTTGGATCCAGTGCCTAGACCAGCTCCAATTGCATCAGATAGATCAGTTGAGCTACCAGCAATTGCGAACAGCAGGTTCTCTAGAGTTGACTCAGCAAAAGCAGTGTTCAGGTTAACCTGCATACCCTGCTTGTATAGCTTAGCAACGTCAAGAACCTGGTCTACCTGCACTTCACCAAAGTCTGGCTGGAACTGAAGCTCCAAACCATTCATGGTGTAGCCAACGTTGCGGAATCCATCTGTGGAGACCCAGTTGGTCTCTGCGTCTGCTCCAGCCTGGAGAGACTCACGGAAGGACTTACCGTTTTCGTAAGCTGGCAGATCTGTATCTGCTAGCAGACCATTTTCGTAAGTAAATAGAGTAGCTGCACCAACAATGATGTTAGCACTCGTACCACGGTGTGTATATGCCATAATATTCACCTCTTCTTCTATATAGAATTAGTGGGCGTTGTTTCCTCGTAGATAAGTATATCAGTGTTTTTTGTCATTTATGACTTGTGCCACTCATAGTCAATAATTATCTTATTTCCTGCAAAGGTTCTGGCTGTTCCAAAGTCTACAATATCCCTAGTTTCTTCTAGCTGATAAACCCTTAATCTATGGAAAAAGACACATGGCATAATGTCTCCAGATGGATCTCTAATTGGATCTGCTGATTTTTGCTTTTGCTCAATCCACAAATTTAGGTCTTGGGCAGACTCATCCTCATTATCTAGTAAATCTAGAACTAACTGTGTTGTCTCTATTAAGGCTTCTGGATCACCTGCAGTTTTATAGAAATAGTATAGAAGTTGCTCCTGCTTAATGTGTGGAAATGGCTTTCTTCTAAGCTTAAACATTCTATCGTATACCGCAAAAACATCATTTGCAGCTTCTGGAAAATTTTGGGTCAGGTCATCTATGGTAGTTGGCGAAGTTGGAAAGAATCTTAAAGATCCATTAAATCTATTTGGAATTGACTCAGTAATTTTATCAGCAAGGTATGAGTTAATAAAGATTGGTGGATAGTATATGGCCATTAATCAACAACTCCTGCTCTAATAATCCAAGAATATCCCACTTGCTTTCCTTTGGCCTTGCCTAGCTTAGCCCCCATAGCAAGATTCTTTTTGTATGCTGAGACATCTTTAATCTTGTCAATTATACCACTTGAATACAAAAAAGATTGACTAAAATATTGCTGGATAAATGTATTAAGAGTTCTTTCTAGGCTTCCCCTTACAAGTTCTCCACCAGGATTAGGCACTGTTACTGGATTTTTAGTAAAGATAGTTTGCCCATCTTGTTCAAATACCAAAACATCAGATTTTCTAGGGCTAATTGTTACTGGCAAGCCATATTCCATAATTCTTGCCTTGTCATAGAATGGCACTGAGGAGCCACTCTTGGCTACCATAGACTGTCTAAATGTAGAGTTGATAGAAATACCAGCACCAGTTACATTATAATTTAAATCAAATAATCTAGCATCTGGACTTCCTGTCATTCCCCATTCGTAAACGTGATGAAGGACATCTGGATTAACTCTTGCCATGGAGTCAACAAACTCTTTCATATAGTTTATTGTTCCAGAAGCAAGGTTTGATAAAAACTTTTCTTTTCCAAGCTGAACACCATCCAAAAACCCAAGGGTATATTCAACTATGTTTTTCATATCCCTATTAAAGTTTTCGTTTTGATATTTTAATTTCATTATACATCTGCCGCCTGGTTTTCAGATCTACGGATTACAAGCTTATAGTAATCAACATGTCCAAATGGCCCAAGCGTTGGCTCTTGTGTCGCAAGCTCAAATATTGTAGACTTGCCCTTTCTAGGCCCAGAAGTTTCAACATAGATGTGATTTCCAGAAGCATCTCTAATATTTGTGATAACCACATTTGTCATTGAATTTGCCTCATCAAGCTTAGAAATTCTTAAATCTGTTTTAGTCCTACCAGCCAAAATTGTTTCTTTTGTTATATTAACATTTGGCTTAACTTCTTCTTTGCCAGCTGCCCCTGCTGCTTCAAAGTAGCATGCTACTGTTCTATCTAAAATCCATTGCTTCTTGACATTGCCATAAGTAGATTGTTCTACAATTGGATAATATACATCTGCTAAAAGTGGGTAAATAAAATCTGGAGTTTCGCAAATAACCACTATAGAACTCCTAGTTTTCTAATAGACTTTGCATACTTAGAAAGTATCTTGTCTACTATGATGTTACCTGTCCCTTCAAACATAGCTGGATCGAACTGAATCTTAAACTGATCTGTATTGTATGCTGTAGCATATCTCTTGTAATACTCCAGCTTTCCACAGGCAATGTCATCAACAAGTAGCTCTGTGGCCTTTACAATATCTGATGGAATCTTTTTATATCCTGCTTCAACAACAAATATGTAGTCATATGTTGTTGGGAACGTAAGCTCATAATATGTAATTGCATTCATATCTGAAGAAGATATTGGAAGAATTGGTGCTGCACCTTGCTTACGATTTATTGCATCTGCGTAAGACTGCACAATTGCTGTTTTATCTGCAGTAATCTCAAAGTGTCTTTCATAGTCGTCTGGATTATCTGCATCATAAATTAAAATATTGTTTTCATAAACCTTTAAAACTTTTTTGGCATCAATCCATAGAGGAATATAGTCAGCCCCTAGCCCTGATGTCTCTATTACTTTCTTTTCGTAGTAGAAGCCTTCCCTAATTACTGAATCAATAATTGCTCTTGCAATCTCTTCATTTTTAGTATAAGCAGCTATATCTGAAGCAGATGTTGCTTTTGTATTTGGGTCTACATATGGTCTTACAACTCTGTAATAGTATTCATTGTCATATACCTGAACCTCATAGTCGCCATCGTACTTTGATGGTAGCTCAACATTTAGGATACCGTCTGCGTCTGAGGTTACTGTGGACGTTGTAAAAGAGAAATCCGCCATATCACGAATAATTACTGGATAATCAGTAGATGGCTCATCTACCTCAATATCTACAGTTGTGTCATATGGCGGAACTCTTAATATTTCCATTTTTATCCTAGATTAGTTCTGACTTCTTCTGGGTCAACAAGTCTAACAGCGTCAAGGGTTAGCCACTTATCAGCTTCAGTAGAGCTTACTAGGTTATATCCCTTAACTAGCTTACCAACACCATTCCAAGAAATGTTACGAGCAGCAAATAGTGCTACTGTTCCTGGACCTGACTTATTTTCAGCAACCTTCTTTGGCTTTGGTGCAGATTTCTTTACAGTGCCAGCACCAATTACGCCATCTGAAACAGGAACCAAAGATGGAGCCTCTTCTTCTGGCTTTGGCGACAAGATTGTCTGCTCTTCTACAACTACTGGCTTTTCTGGAACTTCGTTAACTTCAAGATTATCATCTAGATCTAATTCATTTACTGTGGTAGTGTCATCGTTTGGATTTACACCATCTACATTAAAAGTATCTGTTGTCATCTTTACCTCCTAAAATAATTATACCAGAATAATTGAAAGGGGCAGAAGCTATATGCCCCTGCCCCAGTCAAATTAGAATGACGAAGGTTTAGCTGTCAGCAGCTGCGTCAGCAAATGCTACTGCATCTTCCTCTTCCCACTGAATACCGAAACGTACGAATACGGTGTACTCAATGGTGTCCTTCTTTGGCTTGTACTCACGGTTCACAGTGATGTCACGCTGGAATCCCCAAACACGGTTCTGTGGGAATGTTAGGTCAACGTAACCCTCTGGGTAGTAAGGTACTTCCTGAACGTCAATGCCTAGAACACGAGTAGTGCGAGCACCACCAAATGTCTGGCCCTGGCCATCTAGGTAAGCCTGGGTGTTAGCCTGGGTGTTACCATTCTTTCCAAGAGCCTCAGCAATTGCGTCAGATAGAGTACCGTTGTTCTTTACGATACCCTGGAATGCGTCTGTACCTGCGTAGAACTTTAGGTTAGACTTGATTGCACGGTACTTGCGTGGCATTGCAAGGATAATCTCCTGCATTACCTCTGGGGTCCATGCGTTGTCAGCTACGGTTACGACAGCCTCGTGTGCGTCACCATTAGTCTTGACCTTGTTGACAAAACCTTCCATAATAGATAGGAATGGGTTTGGTCCAGATCCAAGACCGTTAATAGCTAGGTCTTCGATGTCATTTGCGAATGCATTTGTCATCAAACGGACTAGGTGGTCTTCAAGGGCTGCACCCTCAATACCATCTTCTAGAGCCTCTGAGGATACTTCCCAGTCAAGACGAATCTTCTTGGTAGTAAGCTCAACCTTGCTAAATGTCGCACCAGTGTTTGTGTAGTCACCAGTAGCCTGAGAAGCTGCACGAATTACACGCTCACCAACGTTAACTTTTTCAAGTTCCATTGTGTTAGCTCGCATTGTAACACGGCGACCATCCTTGGCGAGAACTGTGGCATCCCACACGTAGTCAATGAATCTACGTGCTTGCTCAGGGCGAAGGATACCTCCACCTGCCTCACCAGAAGGGTTAACGGCGTTTGCACCAGACGTTACACCAAAGTTGGCAGTTGGAATGTTTCCAAGTGTACCACCAGTTGCGTAATTACCTGGAATAGCAGCACCAGCTGTAGAACCAGAACCGAAAGCACCTTCTCCGTTAAATAGACCAGAGTCGTCACCAGCAGCGTCTGGGTTGTTCTTAATAATCTCTTCCGACATATTGTCACCTCCTAAGTGATTGCTTATCGAAATAAGTCGGCAGTTTTGAGGAAACGACCGCCCCATAGGGATTGCTCAGCCTTTTCTAGGTGAGCTTCCTGAACGATCTCGCCAAGATCGCCAGATTTACGGAAAGCTGTATCTTTTTCAACAGCATCAACACGCTTTCCAAATTCATTAATGTCACTCTTTGTAGTAATAACTTCATTCTTAACAGAAGAAATTTCAGCATTTACTGCATTAAGAGACTTCTTTAGTTCAGCAATCTCGTCATTTAGTGACTTTACGACTGCTGATAGATCGCTAAAGGCTGATGCAATACCGTCTTTTAGCTCAGCGACAGCAACGGTTACATCATCTGATTTTGACACTGCCTCAGCTGCTTCAACAACAGTATCAGAAGAGTCAGACTTGTCCATCTCTTCATCCTTCTTGTCTTCGTCATATGACTTTTCTGTGTTCTTCATGTCTTCCATGTCGTCTTCATCCATGTCATCTGTCTTTACAACCTCAGCCTCGTCTGCCTTAGCGACATCCTCAGCTGCAGTGTCTGCCTCTGGAGCGACCTGTGCTGCTTCAACAACGGTAGTCTCTTCGACTACTTCTGCACTTGTATTGTCAGTCATAGGATCTCCCTCCTTGCTCATCTTAGAAAGATTAATGCCTTTAGCACTATCAACTAAGAACTTTATCATTTCTGCTTTTTCTGTATCGTTTGTTTCAACGAACCCTATGTTTTGCATTGTAGCACCAGAAATTGGGCTAACTGCAGAATTTTCTTTAGATACTGTTACGATACCGTTTTCATTATCCCAGAATACATTTTCAACATCTAGATCAGCAATGTCTCCCTTGACAATTGTTTCACCAGCGGAATTCTTTTCAATAGACATGATGTTTGCAAATTGATTTGCTGGATTATCAACCAGAGACAGCTCAATTAGATCATAATCTTTAATGATACGAATAGCCTTATCAGCCTTATCGTCATATGCGTCATCATACTTATTCATGCGACCACCAATGGAAAAACCAGAAAGGGTGCCATCCAGAACCTTTTCCCAAGTATCCTGAGCACCCTTTGAAATATAGGCAGAAACATAAACTCCAGAATAGAACTTCTTTGTCTCTGGATCAAAATATTTTTCTTCCTTAAAGTTTACCATCTTACCAACAGAAATTGGCTGGTGCATTTCACGAATATTTCCACGGAATTTAGCAAATGCCTTTAGCGAGGCATCTGTAGTAACAATGTCATTTTGTCTATCAACATTGTCAAGTGTGGCAAATCCAGAAACGATTCTTCGTTCCTTATCAACCTTACTAAAAGGCATGGAGAGTCTTAGGTTGTCACCCTCTGAATGCCACTGTGCCTTAGAAATAGTCATACTAGTCTATTATATACCCTTTTATTAAATTCTAACAATATTATAACATATTTGTTATATATTTTGTTAGCTATTCGCTAGAGGCACCCTCTCCTTGTGGATTTCTTCCAGACACAGTAGATGGGCTATCAGAATTGTTGTTGGTACGTTCAGCGTCTCTTTCTCTGTTACCTGCAAGATTTGCCCTAGCATCTGCAGACTGTCTAGCTGTCATCTCAAATGGGGCATCTCCATCTGGTCTCTGTGGAAGACCAAGCTGCTGACGTGCCTCATTTGGAGTTATTACCTGTGTCTTTACATATCGCTCAATTATCTGAGATTGTGCAATTTCATCTGTCAGGGTTAACTCGTTAAACTTAAGCTCAAGAACATCTGTATATTCACGCACAATCTTATTGAGCATCTTTTCTAGGTTTCTTTGTGCTGGACGAGCAACCTGCTCTTTGAATGTACGATCTTGTGCCAAAGCAGCTGCAATTGCAGAAGAGTCTCCTCCACCAATCTTAGATAGTGGAACCTGATGTGCAATAAGAATGTCTTCTCTATTACGAACACGATATTCATTAAACGAAGCTTCTTGTACACCATTCTCAATTGGCTGCATGTTAAACTCTACCTTGTTAGTGTCAGAGTCTCCTGGCAAAGGAATATATAGTGTTCTGTGAGACTGTCCACGCAAACTTGTTTGTAGGAATCTAAACATTTTGTCTTCTGCATCAGCAGACAGTTTTGCACCCTTAAGAGTTACAACATATCTTGGTACTGCCTTGTTGCTAAAGTAGTCAATATTGTACTGAGTTGCTAGCTGGTCTCCATGCAAAGAAGAAATGGCAGAAATAATATCTGGTACTCCATAGTAAGTGTTAAGTGGTGAATATTCTTTATAGTGAATAATCTCATTTGGTCTAGGATCTCCTGTTACTGGATTTGGATTCTTTGCCCCAAAGTTTCTAAAGTAAACTACCTTTTGACCAATAATCTGAACATAGCCATCACGCAATCTGCGAACACGAATTGTAGTTGCAGGAATGTGGCCAATATATCCAATCTCACCTTTAGTTGTTCTACCAATTTCTAGATATCCATTTCCTGTTGCCTGAACATCTGTAAAGAACTTGGTCATTGTATTAGTAAATGAGTCGTCATCGTTTAGATTTTCTAGCCAATCACGAAGCTCAATTTTTAGTCGTTCAATTCTGTTTCTAGCTCGCTCTCTTTGAGCGTCTTCCATTTGCTGCTCTAGTCTTAGCTGAGTCCTGTCAGAAACAACAAAGTCATATCCTAATCCAACAATATTTTCTACCTTAGCATCAATGGCTGCGTGATTAGCAAAAGAGGTATCATAATAATTAGCTAGCTCATAAAGATTCCATGGTGGAGTAATAACGTCAAAGATTCCATATCCGTTGTTATATACCGTTCCTGGATTAATCTGCTTTGTTCCAGCTCCATCTGTACCAGAACTTCTAGCTGATGCCAAAGACAAATAACTATCAGACATCGTATTAATATTGTTTGGCACAGATGACTCATATGCCTTTGCAACACGTTCAGATCTACGCTTAAAGTTTTTGTCTAAACCATTTAGAGACTTTAAGCTATCCCAAGACTTGTTAAATGGATCCTGACGCTTAAACGTGTCATCTTCTTTTGCTAAGTCATCAATACTTGCATTAAGATAGTATTCTTCTTGCATTAGCCTTCATCTCCGTAAGCTTTTAGTGTGTTCTTGGCTGCTATTACAGCACCCAAATCGTTAAGGCTTGGAATAAGCCCTTGCTTCATTCTGTCTACCTGCTCAGAGTGCTCCTCGTCTGAAATCTTTCTCATATTCGAAAAGAATACAGCTCTTCCCTCTGGCTGTCCCCAATATCTAGCAGCATCTGCTAGTTCTTTAATCCTAGACTTGTCATCTCGCATTCCTTCAATAGAAAGTGCGTTGCCATGACCATCAGTAAATGGCCTTCCATTTGGCTTCATCCAAACGTATGTTCCAAAATTAGAAAAGTTTTCTTCAATTACCTGTATTTTTGTGTCACCAATTTGACCAGGCATGCGTGGTTTTTGCTTTTTCATAACCACCAGTATACCATATTATACTGCATCAAAGATAGAGGATTGCCAAACAATATCCTGATAAACCTTATATTGGTACTTATTTATCCTAAATTTATTGTCATCCCCCACAATAATCTTATTTGTACCAGTATAAATCTTGTATGGCGTGGCTGCATCTACCAAAAATGAGGTTTCTGTTGGTATATACAAGACAGTTTGCCATGTAGTTACTGGCTCAGAGCTTAAGAAATCTCCCCAGTTTGTAACATCGCCACCCTTGTCTATCATTGTTCTAACCTGTGCCCAGCTTCTAAGTAAAGAACTTTGTGCATCCTGAATAGAGGTTAGCCTATAGTTAGATATTCCATGAACTAGCAGTGGACCAGAAATATCTACATAACCAATTGAGGAGTTAACGTCTAATGCCACCTGGAACTGTAGTCCAATCATATTCCAAGATCTTGGTGTAATGTATAGGTCTTTAACTAAAGATCCATTTAGATAGAAATATACTGTTGGGTCTACCAAACCAGTTCTTTCGTCTATAGCCAGGAGCCTTCCCCTAGTATTTGAGGTATTAGCAGAAATAACATAAATAGATATAATTCTCTCTTGTCTTTTACCTGCCTGGACTACAAAGCCTTTATATGACAAAAGCTTTTTTGCTGTAGTTGGGAAAGTGTCCTCATAATACCTTGCCAAAATCTGAGAAGCTCCAACTCTATAAAGATTTGATGCCTGTTGATTAAGGACATACCTAATTCCTCGTTCTCTAGTATCATCAAGAGTTCCCACCAGCTTAATTCCACTAGTATTTGTTAAATATAAATATGGCGTTGAACCCTTATATATTGATACTGGATTTTTCGCAGAATAATCTGGGTAAATACCACGAAGAATATAAGCAAAAAGGCTATCTCCAAATCTTGTAGTAATACGCTTAGGTTCAACGTCAGATAATGCTTGGGATGCAACCTGAATAGTTTTAATTTTTATTTCATTTGACAAAGAGGCTTTTGCCTGTATTTCAAGATGTACTACCAATGCAAGCTTTTTATAGTCTGCGTCTTGTGGAAGATAGATTATTGAGTCATCTGCAATTTCATATTTTGTCTGAAGCCAGTTACCCTGTGGAATAATAGTTTTGTTTGGTGATAACTTTTCAGTAATCGTAAAAAGTGTATGATCAACATTTGGCTTTGTTGTTAAATACTGAAATGTAACATACATTTTTACTTGGTTATTATCAAAGCTGTACTTGTTGTCAACTATTTGTTTTAATATTGGAACATTTGCATTAAACTGAAGAAAACTTAGTCTTTTAACATAATCTCCTTCTGCTGTCAGTACAGATCCGTCTATTCTAGACAGGGGAACGTAGTCTTGCCAGTATGAATCTACCGCAATATCAAACTCAAATCTGTCTATATACTTATATGGGGTTAGTGTATAGCTTGCTATAAAGTTTACGATGTCTTCTACATCATCTTGATCATTAACAGTTATGTGGGTTTGATCTTCTGTGAAATAGTCTGCCAATGAGTTTAGATTTCTTTCAGTCATAAATCCAAACCTATATACTTCACCGTAGAAAGTTGTTACTCCAGCATCATCTTGACCTGCAACATAAACCGATAGGTTTTTTGAAGAACCAAAGAACTTTGACATTCTTCCACCATAAACTCTGTTTAGTGCTCTAAAGTTTACTCCAGCAACAAATAGCTCATCTGGACCAGTATCTATTTCAGAATCTATAATAATATCTGACTCAACATTATCAGATAGCGTGTAGGTTATTCGTTGATTCTGAGCGACAGAAGCTGTAAACGAGTTTCCATTAAGTTTATTAACAATCTTAAATAAAATTTGTGGTCCAGAAATAGCTGTTGATTGTCTCCTAAATACTCCATAAACACCAGCAACCTTAGATGACAAAACATTTAAATTATCAAAATATATATATCCACCACTACCAGCAGCAGAACTAGAAAGACTAAAGTTTACAGAATTAAAGCTGTCATATTTTGTTGGCCTTTCGTCACAAATAGTCAGCCATTCCTGGGTTGTCATTGCAGGGTTATTAAAGAATACAGATGGTAACTTATATTTAGGGGTTTTAATGGTACCAGCATCAATGACTATATTGTCTGTTATACCCTGAGACCAGCGAGCCATGTCTGGAAACATAAAATTATTTGAGTATCCAGCAACACGATAATCTATAAATGCAGATGAGCTAATTAATGATGCACTTGATAACTCTGGAAACTCTACACCCTGTCCATAAACAAATCTACGCTTTGCAACGATTTCTGGAATTTGATATCCATATATTGCAATAGCATCAATCTCAAAAACTGAAATATTGTCATAAGAATAGAAGCCAAGCCAATCTTGTTCTTTTCCATTTTCTGCAAATGGTTTTGGCATTGATATCTGCTCAGTATTTATCTCTATTGATATTGCCTGCTCACCATCTACTAATAAGCTAGCAGTATTTTGAGATACTCTAAAGTGTAAAAGCATTGGCCTTCCAAGCTCTCCAACACAGTATGACCCATAGTTATTACCAATACGGATAATTAAAAACTCTCCATTTATATAGATTCCATCAGATGATGCTATTGGACCAAATATTCTTTTTGGTTCTGCTGAAGTAGCATCAATCTTTAGCCACATTTCAGCTGTAAGATCATAGTACTTACCAGACTCATTAAGGAATCCAAATCCAGGGACTATAAGAGATGGCAGATCTTCATTTTTTTCAATCTTAGTAACATTTGTAGCACCATAAATTAATGGGAATCCCCCATTATAAGAATATAGTCTATTAGATGATGCAATGTAATATCCATCATTATCTGTCAGCCCATATGCCTTTGCTGGAACTGCGTATGTTTCTGCTGGCAAATTTATGTTTCTATAAGAAGATAGTTCTTCTACTAGGTTACCAGACGACTTGCTTACAAAAGACTCTGACCACTGACCAAAACTAAAGTTATTAAAATAAAATGTGTTTGCCACATTTACAGACTGTGTTATTGCTATCTTTATAGATATGGCATCTGGCCCAGGTATTGGAAATGTTTTTGACAATAATGCCCAACGCTCTTCTGTCTGGGCAACGTATGGGAATTCTTCATAGACATATTCAGAATTATATAAGTAGCCTATCTTTACGATAGCATCTACGTCTCCTCTAAAGTATGTTGATAGATTAAAAGTTTCCTTAGAGGCATCTAAGTCTGCCCCATTAATGATTACTTCAGAAGTTATTGTGCCCTCTGAGCTATTCTCAACTTCTACAGGAATAATTGGGGTATTTTCAATATATGGTGCTTGAGTTGTAGAGCTAAGAAAATTTACGTTAGAAGAAACCTCCCAGCCAAGCATAATTTTGTCATTTGAGTTTAACAAAGAAACAAAGTCTACGTTATCGTCAAATGCCCAGAGTGACAAAGGATGCTCTGCAAATATCTTTTCTGCATAAAGATTAGAAGGGTTGGCCATATTTTCTCCTCCCCTAGTTTACCATACTTAGCTAAAGCTCATACCATTATTATGGCTACGATCTGAACAGCTGGTGCACTTAAGCACTCTAATTCCTGTTACTGGACACTGAGCAATTCTTGTCTTGTGCCCACGAATTTTACACCACAAACCCCTAAGCCATTTAATCATTAGTATATTATATAACAAAAGGGGCCACAGCACAAGCCATGGCCCCAAATGTTTTAAATATTATACTAGCAATGTTCCAAAGACTTTAACCTCAGAACTTGCATAGTTTGGAGTTACTCTCAGCAAGATCACTCCAGCTGAGTTTTCAGCTGTAACTGTAGAAAGTGAGCCATTTGTTCCAACCACAGCATATTCAGTAATTGCAATATTTCCAGAAGAATCTAGAGCAAGCAAAACTTCTG